>Ga0272441_10000066_pt1 | contig 225284 bp, 230 predicted proteins | sample SSMProp6N_FD_193582 | JGI IMG/M metagenome (GOLD analysis project Ga0272441, IMG submission 193582) | Marine sediment archaeal communities from Little Sippewissett salt marsh, Falmouth, MA, United States - SSM-Prop-6N | ecosystem: Environmental > Aquatic > Marine > Wetlands > Sediment ...
CATTATTGATAAGGGAGGTTAAATAATGGCAGAGAATATTAATGAAATAATTAAAAGTCCAGTAAATGATAGAACTCACAAACCTATTGCTGGTATGGGCACGTCAAATATTGATTGGTGGCCGAACCAGTTAAACCTCAGGATTCTTCATCAGCATTCAAAAAAGAGCAATCCTATGGGTAAGGATTTCAAGTACGCTGAGGAATTTAAAAAACTGGATTATAAATCTTTGAAGAAAGATCTTTATGAGCTTATGACTGACTCGCAGGATTGGTGGCCTGCCGATTATGGTCACTATGGTGGACTCTTCATCCGTATGGCATGGCATAGTGCAGGTACCTATCGTATGGGTGACGGCCGTGGTGGCGCGGGATCTGGTAATCAACGATTACCGCCTCTTAACAGTTGGCCTGACAATGCAAATCTTGATAAGGCTCGTCGGCTGCTGTGGCCTATTAAACAAAAGTATGGTAAAAAGATATCTTGGGCTGACCTGATGGTTCTAGCGGGCAACTGTGCTCTGGAATCAATGGGTTTTAAGACCTTTGGTTTTGCTGGTGGACGTGAGGATGTCTGGGAACCCGAAGAGGATGTCTACTGGGGTAGTGAAGATACTTGGCTTGGTGATAAAAGATATAGCGGTGAACGAGACCTTGAAAATCCATTAGCTGCTGTACAAATGGGCCTTATTTATGTGAATCCTGAAGGTCCAAATGGTAATCCCGATCCAGTAGCAGCGGGTATGGATGTCCGTGAGACATTTGCTCGTATGGCAATGAATGATGAAGAAACTGTAGCACTTGTTGCTGGTGGTCATACATTTGGCAAGTGTCATGGTGCTGGTGATGCATCTCATGTGGGTCCTGAGCCTGAAACCGCTGGCATTGAGGAACAAGGACTTGGATGGAAGAGTAGTTACAAAAGTGGCAAGGGAGATGACACTATTACAAGTGGTATTGAAGGTGCATGGACACCAAATCCAATCAAGTGGGACATGGGCTATTTTGATATGTTATTTGGTTATGGATGGGAAAAGGTTAAAAGTCCTGCTGGTGCCTGGCAATGGGTACCAAAGAATATAGCAGAAAAAGATAAGGTACCAGGTGCTCATGACCCCTCGAAACGCTATCTACCAATAATGACCACTGCAGATCTCTCACTTCGTTTTGACCCAAAATATGAAAAAATAGCGCGTCGATTCCAAAAAAATCCTGAAGAGTTTGCAGATGCCTTTGCTCGCGCATGGTTCAAGCTAACCCATCGTGACATGGGGCCTAAATCACGATATCTTGGCCCTGAGGTTCCAAAAGAGGAACTTATCTGGCAAGACCCAATACCCCCAGTTGACCATAAGCTTATTGATAAAAAAGATATCGTTGACCTCAAGAGAAAGATTCTCGCCTCTGGACTGTCGATTTCAGAACTAGTTTCGACTGCTTGGGCATCAGCATCCACGTTCCGTGGTTCTGATAAGCGTGGCGGTGCAAATGGTGCTCGCATTCGTCTTGCCCCTCAAAAGGATTGGGAAGTCAACCAACCAAAGCAACTTAAAAAAGTACTACAAACCTTAGAAAAAATCCAAAAAGATTTCAACAACATGCAATCAGGAATTAAGAAAGTCTCACTCGCCGACTTGATAGTCCTGGCTGGATGCGCAGCTATCGAAAAAGCTGCAAAAAATGCAGGTCATAATATAATTGTTCCATTCTCACCAGGGCGAATGGATGCATCGCAAGAGCAAACCGATGAGGAGTCATTCGCCGTTCTTGAACCCGCTGCAGATGGATTCCGTAACTATCTCAAGTCCAAATACTCTGTATCAGCAGAAGAACTACTATTAGATAGAGCGCAACTTCTAACTTTAACCGCTCCTGAGATGACAGTTCTAATCGGTGGTATGCGAGTATTGAATACCAACTTTGAACAAACCAAGCATGGCATATTTACCAAGCGACCTGAGGCACTTACAAATGATTTCTTCTTAAATCTTCTTGACATGAATACTACATGGAAGCCAACCTCAAAACATAACGGCATATTCGAGGGTTGTGATCGAAAAACTGGAAAATTGAAATGGACTGGCACCCGAATTGACCTCATCTTTGGTTCGAACTCTCAGTTACGAGCTATAGCAGAGGTATATGCTTGTAAAGATTCTCTAAAAAAGTTCATTCAAGATTTTGTAGCAGCCTGGAACAAGATAATGAATGCTGACCGATTTGACCTGAACTAAAATTAAGATATTATACGTCCTGTGTATCTATATTGTATTGTCAAATAATACTTGTTTTTCTCCTTTTGAGTGAACGCCCGCATCGGGATTCGGTCGTTGTTTGGGACCATTTTATAATTTTTTTATCTGTTGGAATGATTTTGTTATTTTTAGCTATATTTTTGAAGTTCCTTAGATGTGTTAAAAATATTAATATCCCGCCAATATGTTTGCAACGATACGACTTTCTGCCTTTCGAAGATGTTGGACAACAGTTGGTTTGCTTAGTCCAATTTTTTTTGAAAGCTCTTCACTATTTATACTTCTTGGATAATTATAGTATCCATTTTTTTTAGCGGTAATTATAACTTGTCTTTGTTTCTCGGTTAAACAAGAAAGAATAGTTTGTTCGTTATAAATGGATTTAACAAAACTAACCTTTTTAATTTCCCCCAAGTTTTTGAATAATTCACGTACTTTTTTTAGATTTTCTTCATTTCCTGTTGCACTTACGACCATCTTTTCTTTTGTAAAAATTGAAGGTGTATCCCAGATGATATCAATATTGAATTTTTTTGCAGTTGACTGGAGACTTTTAAAATATTTGGTTTTTATCAGGCAAATATATCTGTTATCTTTTTTAGAAAGCACTGTAAAGATTTCAACATAACCTGGCATTTTTATATCTTCAATTGAGTATCCTTCTTTAAGATTGATTGCTGCTATTGCCATTTTTATTCTTTTTTCAAAATCCAGTTTTAATAATTCAAGTAGCTCTATTGATTCGACTTTATCAAGTAAAAAATCTGAATTTTTTGTAAGTTCTTCATTAAGTTTCATTTCAATTATCATTTTTCTCATAAACATTGTAATAACTTATTATTATATAAACTGTCATACATGTATGACATAAAATCTATTAATTATTTGGATATCTATTGATTAGGAGGAAAAAAGATGAAGAAAAAGAAAATTATTATTGGAAGCCTACTGGTAGTATTACTATTACTTTTGTTGCCATCAGCGTCTGCAACACAGTTTATTGCAGTCAAAGAAAAAAAATTATCATACCCTAATGAAAAAACAAATATCCCGCCTTATATCTGGTTTGCAATATTCATATTAATCTTATCTATAGCTAATCGATTGCAACATCCAGAAACATCGGGCATTGTTTAAAAATTAGATTTTGGGGAAAGATGTAAAAAAGAATTATTAATAGTAATTATTTGATAATTAATCCAGGAGCATCTTATAATGGAACAGGCCTTAATAGACAACCTTGTTGTTGTTTCTGCAATTATATACTATGCTTTCTTGTGTTTAGTATATTTGTTACGTGCTTATGAACTTGATAAGCAGGAATTGATGCTTGCCCCTGTCTTTAGTTTACTTTTAATCCCATTCTTTTCTTTATGGATATTGAACCTTTTAAATGGAAGCGATATAGGTCGCTTAATTACGATGCTTCCGATAATCATCTATCTGGTTTATGACTTATGGTATCGTTTTATTACTAAGAAGAAGCCTCAACATCATCCCAAGCGTTGGCCTATTGGTTTAATATTATACCTTATACTCCTTCAAATTGGAAGTATAGCCTTGAATTGGTATGGATACCTCACATCCAAATTCTATGGACATGTTTTAGTAATCACTTACTTCATCATGTTGGGTTGTTTTGGCTTTTATCAAAATAGATACAACAAGAGAAAAAAGTCGACAAAAAAACTGATGTTAAATTAGAGCAGGGAGTGGATTTGAAAATAATTTTTTAGGTTAATAACTCCATTTTTCCCCTTAAAATAAATAATGTTAATTTATATCATGCATGATAATATCATTCCCGTATCGGGATTCGGTCGATGTTTGGGACCATTTTAAACATTTTTCTATCTTATGGGTCTTTGTGATGTATTCAGATAATTGTAAATAAAGAAGTGGGTTTTTAAAGAAACAAATGATTTGAAAATTGGAAAGAAAAATGTATCAAAAAAATCCCGAATTTGAAGAACCTTCTGCGGATACAATAATTTGGCGATATGTAGATTTCACAAAGTTCGTATCATATTTAGAAAAAAATGCATTATTTTTTGTTCGAAGTGATCAATTTTCAGATAAATATGAAGGGAAATTTACCGAAGCAGATGTAAAGTTGTGGGAGGATAAATTAAGACCTAAGACAAATTTAAGTCAAATAGAATTATATGATAGATTCAGAAAAGTTGTTAACATAAGCAGTTGGCATATAAATGAAAATGAATCAGCCGCCATGTGGGAAATATGTCTTCAAAGCAATGAAGGCGTAGCTATAAAATCAACATTTAAACGATTAAAGGATAGTTTTATTCCTCATGAAGAAGATGAAATTCATATCGGTAAAGTAAAATATATTGATTATAAAAGAAATACTATACCAAAAGGAAACCTTTTCAATCCATTTCTATTTAAACGCAAAGCCTTCGAACACGAAAGAGAGCTAAGAGCAGTCATTATGAAATTTGCTCCGCAAGAGGAAACAATGGGAAAACATATTTTATATGTTGATCCAAAATGGTTTGGAATCCATGTTAAAACAGATTTAGATGTTATGATTGATAAAATCGTTGTTTCTCCAAGTGTTCCAGATTGGTTTATAGATTTAGTGAAATCTATTGTTAGAAAGTATGAATTGAATAAAAAAGTTGAACAATCTGAGTTATCTAAAGAACCACCCTATTAACACTGTTAATGTTACTTTTTAACGCCCGCATCGGGATTCGGTCAGTGTTTGGGACCATTTTATAATTTTTTTATCTGTTGGTTATTTCTAATTTTAAGTTAATTTAATGCTGAAAAATATTAGTTAACACTATTAATAGTTTGTATAGTAAAATATTTATATATGCAACTAATTGCGATAGGCTTATGGTCTCCTATGTAAAAGAGCTAATGGAAATATTTCAAACATTGCCACAAGATTTGAAAAAATTTGCACCTGACAAAACTAATGTTGGAAATAAGTTTGGTATCACAGGAGTTCAACTAATGACCTTGCATTTTGTCAAAAATAATGGTAGCTGTAAAACTAGTGATATTGCAAATTTCCTTTCAGTTTCCCCTCCAGACGCAACAAGAATTGTAGAAACATTAGTAAAAAAAGGATTTGTTGAAAGAATCAATGACGAAAAAGATCGTAGAATTATTCGACTTAGAATAAAAGAGGATGGGAAAAAAGTTGTTGAAACTATAAAACAAGAGTTAGCTTTATCTTTTTCAAAAATTTTAGAGAAAATTAACGAGCAAGATGCTAAAGCATTATTAAGAGGAATTAAAGCCTTATCCAATGCTTTAAAAGAACTGGATTAAAAATTTTTAACATAAGATTAAGAGGTAAAAATATGATAATGGACAGATTTGGAAAAAAAGTCTCTAAGTATCCCAAGTTAACAATAGCAACAATAGTTGCAATAACTTTGATTGCAATGGGTTCTATGCAAATATTTGGAATTGAACAAGAGTTTTCAGAAGAATCATTTATGCCTGATATGGAAATAGCAATAGCTTCTGATGAGATATCTATGGATTATACGACCACAGCTAGTGTATCAATACTTGTAAAATCAAAAGATGATGACATTTTAACTTCAGATAGTCTTGCTGAAATTCTTCAGATTCAGAAAGCAATTATTGAGGATTCAACAATTATACCTACTCTAGAAACTCCTGAGATGCCAACTGTTAATGTAAACTCTGTTGCAGATATTATTGCTCAAATGGCCCTGCTACAACAAAATATTACAGTTCCTACGATGGAACAAAAAATTTTTACTATACAAAGTATGGATGATAATCAAATAAAGCAACTAATAAGTGGGATTTTAACATCAGATCAAACACCAGTTGAAGTAAAGGGCATATTTTCAATAATGTTAACAAAAGATTTTAATCCAACTGACGGTGAATTCATAGCAAAGGGCACTATGATTATTATTAATCTAAATTCCTCATCAGCTGGTTCTACTGGCGGTATGATGGGGCAATCTGGTTCCTCAGACACAGAAAAGAGAATGGATGAAATTGTAAAGGATGCTAAACTAGAGTATATAGATTTGACCGTAATGGGTTCAAGTATTATTTTGGATGAGATTATGGAAGCAAATACTGCATCTATGGCAATTCTTCTACCCCTTGCTTTTGCGTTGGTTATTATTATTCTAGCACTTATCTATCGAAGTGTTATAGATATGATCTTTAGTCTTCTTGCTTTAGGCTTTGCGATAATATGGGTTTATGGTTTTGGATCAGCATTAGGGTATACTTTTAATCCCATGACTACGGCAGTTCCAATATTAATTGTAGGCCTTGGAATAGACTATGGAATACATATTACAATGAGATACCGTGAAGAGATTAAAAGCGGGAAAAAAATAAACCATTCAATAATTTTAACAATTGCCTCGGTTGGAATGGCATTACTGCTTGCTACCGTTACAACTGTAGTATCATTTATGTCTAATTTAGCTTCCCCAATAAGTCTTCTTGGTCAGTTTGGAGTTTTATGTGCCATTGGAATAATTGGAAGTTTTGTTACTATGACTACTTTTGTTCCTGCATGCAAACAACTCAGGGATAACCGTAAATTAAAAAAGGGAAAAATAAGTGTTAAGGAATCAAATAATCATGATCTTGGAAACAGAAGAGGAAAGATAAAAAGCGCAGGTGTGAAAGTTCTTGATAAAACAATGGCTAGTGGAGCAGTAGCAGCAGAGCACCATCCAACTATTGTAATTATAGTAGTATCATTAATTACAATCGGTGCAATAGGTGTGGCATTCCAATTAGAAACAACCTTTAATTTTGAGGATTTCCTACCTGATGATTTAGAAATATCAAAAGACCTTGATTATATGATAACTGAATTTGGAATAAGTGGTGGAGTGGCAGAACAAGTTAATATTTTAGTTAATGGTAATATTGCTGACCCAGAGATATTAAGAGATATGGGTCAAACCATTAATAATATGAAGGATGATAAATCAGTACTTAAAAAGGCTGACGAACCTGATGTTCAATCAATTTTATCTGTTATGAAGGATTGGGCGACAAATACAACTCTTTATGGAGTTCAGGATGCAAGTTACGACCCAGGTTTTGAAAACATGTATTATAATATCCTGACAAGTGAAGGTATTCCAAATCAAGATGCCACAAAAGAAGATATTACTGATTTGTATAATTGGCTTTATTCAAATCCAAAATCGATAAAAGCTGTAAAATATGTTTTACATAAGACCGGAAATAACGATTATGATAGCACGGTTTTACGAGTTTCTATTAATGTAGATTCTAATGATAATGAAGCTATTGGAACACTACAAAGTGATTTAGAAAAAGATAAAGCTCCATTAGATGATAGTGCAGAAAAAGCTATAGTAACTAGTGGCCCTATTTTAACAAAGGTAATTATGGATTCCTTAAATGAAAGCCAAATTCGTTCATTAATTATTACGATTATTTTATCTTTTATTGTTTTGACAATTGTATTTTGGTATAAATGGCGTTCTTTGATACTTGGATTAATAACATTGATGCCAGTTATATTTTGTGTTGCATGGACTCTTGGAACAATGTATTTAGTGAATATACCTCTCAATATGATGACGATAACAATTGCTTCTTTAACTATTGGTCTAGGGATAACTTATGGGATACATATTACTCATAGGTTCCTTGAGGACCTACAAAACAATAAATTAAAAAATAATCTTCCTATTAAAAAGTGGGTAAAATGCCCAAATTGTGGTAAAATTGTTACAGTAACTGGTAAACCTGGAGATGTTGTAAAGGTAACTTGTCCATCATGTGCATGTTTAGGCAAGGTCACATATGAAAAACCATCCTCAACAACGGCATATATAGACGAAGCATGCAGAAGTACTGTTACACATACAGGCACTGCGTTATTTGGAGCTGCTGCAACAACTATTTCAGGATTCGGTTTACTTGTATTTGCCTTGATGCCACCTTTACAACAATTTGGAGGCATAACTGCGTTAACAATCCTATATAGCTTCTTAGCATCAGTGTTCATTCTTCCAACATTTCTAGTAGTATGGGCTAAACGGAAACAAAAAAACAATCAGTTTAATCATTAAGACGCCCGCATCGGGATTCGAACCCGAGTAGAAGGCTCCGCAAGCCCTCAGGATATCCAAACTACCTCATGCGGGCAAGACCATAATTTTTAACAGTCCATTTCTTTTTTTTGGCAGAAATCATAGAGGAAAACATCAATTAATACATAACTATTTTGTATAATTTTAAGAAACCTTCTAGAAATATTGCCTTTCTCTATTTATCTGAAATAATTTATGGACATATAAAATATTTATATCTGATAATAACAATGTGGAAAATATTTAATTCTATCATTAGTTGTATATATTGTTTTTATGCCGAAAACTGTAATTAAAAAGGATGGGAGAAAGGAACCTTTTATCAAAGAAAAAATTGTTGTAAGTACAGTAAAATCTGGTGCATCAGTTAAAATTGCTAGAAAAATTGCAGACAAAATAGAAAAACACCCTGAGGAATCTATAAAATCAAAATGGATTCGAAAAAAAGTAATAGATGAATTAAAATATCATAATCCTGAACTTCCCAAACGTTGGCTTTACTTTGATAAAAGAATTAAAAGGCTTTATAAATACAAAGATTAAGAATTTTTTTTTCAAATTAATTAATATATTTTTTAGATTCTTAAGAAAAAATTTAAAACTTTTATATCATATTTTTTTACGTAAAATTTTGAGAATTTCAAAAATAAAAAGATAAATTATAGCAGCCAATCCTACAAATCCCCAATCTGAAATATTCAAATCACTAAAAACAAGAAAATCACTAATATATGGGGCATAAATTGCAATAAAAACTAAAAACATAGAAAAAATAATAGAAACAAGTAAAATTTTATTTGTAAAAATATTGCGGTTAAATAGTGTTTTTCGTTCATATCTCCATTCAAGAATATTTATATATTGACAGAAAACAATTGTTGCATATGCAAGAGCTGTAACCTGAAAATAAGGTAGAATATTTGTATCATTAACATTCAATGTTATCCCTTCTCTCTGCATGAAAAATAGAAAATTTGCAAAGGCAAGTCCCCCAATTATTACACCTAATAAAATAAACTCTGTTGCATAACGTCGATTAACAATATGTTCCTTAGGACTCCTAGGAGGAGTAGACATAACTCCTTCATTAGGAGGATCAAATGTTAAAAAAGTAAGAGGCATGATTTCCCCTATTAAATCAATAGCAAGTACCTGTACAGCTAGTATTGGTATAGGATAATTCCACAAGGCAACACCAAGTAAGCCAAATAAAACCAAAGCCAATTCTGCAATATTTGTAGTTAAAGAAGAATATACAGTCTTTTTAAGATTAGTATAAATAGTACGACCCTCTTCAATAGCATTAACTAGAGTAGGAAAACTATCGTCAAGTAAAACAAGTCTAGATGCCTCTTTGGCAACATCGGTTCCTCTTTTTCCCATGGAAACACCGATATGAGCCCTTCTAAGAGCTGGAGCATCATTTACTCCATCTCCAGTAACTGCAACAATATCGCCTTCTTCTTCAAGAATTTTAACTATACGTAGTTTATCAGCAGGATCAACCCTTGAAAAAATAATACTCTGGTTTCCCTTAAGAATATTTTTTAGTTCATTATCATCCATTTCATTTAATTCAACACCAGTAAAGATATCTTTTTCCCATTCTACAGATAGTCCAATATCTTTACCTATTGCCATAGCAGTTATAGCATGATCCCCAGTAATCATTATTATTCGGATTCCTGCATCACAAGCTTCCTTTATAGCCTCCTTAACTCCTTCTTTTGCTGGATCAATCATTGCTACTAAACCAAGAAAAATCAAATCTTTTTCTACTTCCTCCATTTTATATTCATTTTTTTGTGGTGTTAAGTCACGTCTAGCAATAGCTAAAACTCTTAAACCTTCCTGCGAATATTTTTCGTTAACTTTAGAAATCTGTGTTTTATCATCCTCAGTTAAGTTCTCTTCTTTTCCGTTTTTGTAAACATATTTGCTAACTGAAAGTATTGCATTTGTAGAGCCTTTTACAGTAAGAGCAACATCTTTACCAAATTTTCTTACCGAACTCATCCTTTTTCTTTTTGAATCAAAAGGAAATTCCTGAATCTCAGGGTTTTCTTGATCCTCAATAGGAGACCTAGTCCCAAGTTTAGTAGACATAGTAACTAACGCAGCTTCAGTGGGATCTCCAATTGGATACCATATATCATGCTGGTCATCTGGTTTATGAATTTCTGCATTTGAAGCCATTGTTGCAGTATCCATCAAGACCTCTATTTCATCGATCTGTTTCTGGTTCAAAGTTACTCCTTTTTCATCTTTAATTTCGCCTTTTGGTTCATAACCAAGACCAGTAATTTTATATTTTTTATTATTAAACCAGACTGATCTAACAGTCATCTCATTTTTAGTCAAAGTCCCAGTTTTATCAGTGCAGATTACAGTTGTTGAACCAAGGGTTTCGACAGATGGCAAATTTTTCACTACCGCGTTCCTATTAGCCAGCCGACCACTACCCGTTGAAAGGGCAACTGTTACTTGAGCAGGTAATGCTTGAGGGACTAAAGCCATAGCAATACCAAGTGCATAAACGAGACTTAAATAAATAGTAAAATTTTGAGCAATACCAATAAAAAATAATGCAACAGCAATAATTACCACAGCAACAGTCAATTGACGAGCAAGTAATCTCATTTCTTCTTGAAGTGGAGTTTTTAATACACCTGTCTCCTCAGTCATCTTTGCAATTTTTCCGGTTTCACTTTTCATACCTGTAGCAACTACAATACCAACTGCGTTTCCATTTGCAACAGTTGTGCCAGCATATGCCATATTAATTCTGTCAGCAATAGAAACCTCTTCATCAATAGCTTCTGTTATTTTTTCTTGAGGTAATGACTCTCCAGTTAACGCAAAATCATTTGTTTTGAAACTAATTGCCTCAATAAGTCTAATATCTGCAGGTAATTTATCTCCTTCTTCTACTTTTACAATATCACCTGGAACCAAATTTATCTGACTGATCTCAATTAGATCTCCATCTCTAATGACTTTAGCAGGAGATTTTATCAAACCCTTTAGTTTATCAACGATTTTACCTGCTCTATATTCTTGAATAAAACCTACAATTGCATTGACGATAACAATTATAAATATAATTGTACCATCTCTATAGTCACCAATAAAATATGCAATTAATCCTCCAATTATTAGAATTAAAACTAAAAGCTCTTTAAATTGAGAGAGGAATATTAGCCATAATGGCATTTTTATTTCGGTTTTAAAAGTGTTTTCACCGTATTTTTTTAAACGCCTTTCCGCTTCACTATTTGATAAGCCTTTTTCAGAAGTTTCCCAATACTTCAGTGTTTCTTGAACAGTCATTCTGTAATATTTTTTTTCTTCAGGCATAACTCTAAAATCCTTAAGTGAGATAACAAGGTGTCTAATGAATTTTTCTAAGTTAAAAAAAGATTTGTCATAATAATATATTAAAAAAAATATAATAATTAATAGTATTTTCATTTACAATACGAATTGTTATTATTAATTATTTTTCAAAATTTTTCAAAATTAATAAAATTATTGAATTTTTAGCTAAGGACCTAAGAATAGTATTATCGAAATTCTATAGCCATTTTTTGTTTTTAAAAAAAACTAAAAGTGTCACTGCAACAATAATGATAACAACCCAAACTAGAGGATAAGCCCAAGGAATTGAAAGCTCAGGCATATTTTGAAAATTCATACCATAAATTCCAGCAATAAAAGTAAGTGGAATAAAAATTGCAGCAAATATTGTAAGTACTTTCATAACTTCATTCATTTTGTTACTAACACTACTCATGTAAATATCAAGCATTCCTGAAATCATATCACGAAATGTCTCAATAGTATCAATTACTTGTATTGTATGATCATATAAGTCTCTAAGATAAATATTAGTATTACCTTTGATTAATTTTGATTCTTCACGAAATAAACCGTTTATTACCTCTCTTAAAGGCCATACAGACTTTCTAAGATAAACCATCTCACGTTTTAGATTATATATCTGCTGTAATATTTTAGGATCAGGATTAGAAACAACCTCCTTTTCTATATCTTCAATTTTTTCACCCATTTTTTCAAGAATAGTGAAATAATTATCTACAATGGCATCAATCAAAGAATATGCAAGATAATCAGAACCCATTTTACGAATTCTGCCTTTATTTTTTCTAATTCTATCTCTTATTTGATCAAATACATCCCCTATTGCCTCCTGAAATGAGATTACAAAATTTCTTCCAAGGATAATACTAACTTGCTCAGTATGAATCATATGGGTTTTATCATCAACAAAAAGCATTTTCAAAACAAAGAAAATATATTTATCATAAACTTCCATCTTTGGACGCTGATCAGTATTTACAATATCTTCAAGAACAAGAGGATGAATATCATAGCATTTACCAAGTTTTTCAATTAGTCCAATATCATGAAGTCCATCAATATTTATCCAAGTAACAGTTGGTTTTTTTACAAAATTGAAACATTCTTTAACATTTTTTACTTCTTTTTCGTCAAATTTTCCAATGCTATAATCAATTATTGAAATTTTCACTTTTTCAATTTTTTTATCACCAATATAAACAATAGAACCAGGCGGAAGACCACGAGTTTTAGAACTTTTTTTAATAATCCTAACCATAAAAATTCTTTCTCCTACTTTTTAACATTATATATCTTTCTAATAGGCCAAGATATTTCGATTTTTTCTTTATCGAAACGCTCTTTTAGCGCTTTAATAAATTCATTTCTTACAACAAATCTTGCCATTGGTTCTTCGATTCTTAAAATTGTAATAAAATTTATATTTGAATCACCAAACTCTCTATATCTAAATATTGGTTCAAAATCTTTTACTGCGCCAGTAACTTTATTTTGAATTTCTCGTGCAACTTCAATAGATGCCTTTTCAACTTTTTTTAAATCTGACTCATAAGCAACACCACACGGAACCCAAATAGAAAGATCTTGTTTTGGCTTAGAATAATTAATAATGTTACTTTCTGCAAGTTTGCCATTAGGTATAATCAATAAATTATCTGTAAGCATTCTAAGTCTTGTTGATCTCCAACCAATATCTTCAACAATTCCAGAATTTTTTTCATCAAGTTCAATAAAATCACCGACGTTTATAGGACGATCAGATAGCAAATGTAATCCTGCAAAAAAATTTGTAAGAGTGCTTTGCAATGCAAGGCCTATTGCAAGTGCGCCCAGTCCAACACCTGCAATCATAGGTGTAATATCTATTTTAAAATATCCTAAAATAACAATAATTGCAACTAAAAAAATAATTACAGATAAGGTTTTATTAAGAAGCCCTGGTGTTCTTTTAACTCCTCCTTTTACTCTTAAAAAACTATGCATTAATATTGTAATTATATTTGATACAAGATATGCTAATAAAAACGTAATAATTATAAAAAAAATTCCATCGATCCATAAATAATATTTGTTAAATATTATTAATAATTTTAAAGCTGAATAAAAACCTATAAAAAATACAATTAATAAAACCGGTTTTGATAACTTTTTTAAAATAAAATCAGCATAACTTTTTTTTGTTCCAGCAATTTTTTTTGAAATAAATTTTAAAATCAAATATGATATTGTTACAAAAATAACAGTACTAATAAATATAATTAGAAATCTTATATATTCATTACTTAGATAATTGTCAATTAAAGACATTAATTTTCCTTGCCCAAACTCAATATTGAAAATATATTTCTATTATATATGTTTTTTAATTTATTAACCAAAAAAACTATTTGATAATATCTACCAAAGCAACTTTTTCAAGAATAAGACTCTCAAATTTTTCTTTTGTAACAGTTTCTATTTCATTTTTTGTAATACCAAATTTTTTTAAAGTGTTAATATCTCCAATTAATACATCATCGTTTCTAGATAAGGAAAAAAATTTTAAAAAATCCTTAATTGTCTTATCAGACATTTGATTATTAATAAAAATAAAAGCGATGTTTGATTTGCCTTTTTTTATACCCATTTTTGGTATAGCAATTTTTAATTGTCTCTCACCAGATGCATATAACAAAATTTCTTTTTCTAAAGAATTTGTTGAATTTTTTTTTCTATTAATTGATCTAACCGCATGATCATATGCAGAAATAAGATGGTTTTTACTATAAATCATATCGGCATCAAATACTTGAATAACTAAATTTTTATTTTTTGCAAAAATTTCAATTTCTTTTAAGAAATTATCAACATTAGAAATAATACCATTAGCACCAATTATTTTAATCATCTAAGACACTCTTTTTTAAATATATTCTGATAATTCTTTATCTTGCCCTTTAACATTTTCACCTATTTGACTTTTGATACTTTTTGCAACTCCTTCCCCTATAGTTTTTACCTGAGCAAGTCTTTTCAAAGGTACACCTCTTAAATCACCAATTGTTTTAAAACCTTCATTAAATAATGCCCTTGCCCTTATTCTACCAATTCCTTTTAGAGATACCAGATTAAGAAGTTCTTTTTTACATCCATATTGGACTCTTAATAAAAGATCATTTAATTCAGAAATGCATTCAAAATTATACATTCGTGCAAATTCTCTTAAAGCATGAACAAGCCATTTTACCATTTCAACAATATTATGAATATCACCTGGTCCAACATTATATTTTGAAATTATTCTATCTTCATATTCTTCTTCAATCCAATCTTCAATTAACGATGCTGTCTTCAGATCACTTAAAAACCATTCGTATTCTTCATTTGATACACCCGGCGGATCAATTAAAAAACAACCTCTTTTTTTTTCAGCCTTTTCATCAACCCAGGTATCGCCACTTCTTAAATAAAGCGATCTTACATCCGGAGTTGCACATACTGCATGAATATATGACAAACTTGAGGTTTCAATCTTGCAAGATTTTTCAAGTGCCTTTTTTAGTAATAATGCTGAAAAGGGATCTATATAAAGAGATGAAGTTCTATTTCCAAACAAGGTTGACATAAATTTATCTTTATTAATTTGCTCAATAAATCCATTTTTCAGTAAAAAGTCAATTGCCTCATCAATTTCATCTTTTAAGGTTGTTGTGTCAGCTTGATATGCATAAAATGTACTATCAATAAAATTGTATATACCTTTCATACTATCAACAAAATTTGTGGCAACTGCTGATAAAAGATGCATTCTTAATGCAGATTGACTTCCAAGTTTTGAATAAATTGGTTCGATATCGCTAAGAATATAATTATTAAAAATTTGTTCTTTTTGTTCTTCGTTTTTAGCAATTGTTATTGCATCTCCAAATTTATCAAATCTAGGTCTACCTGCTCTTCCTGCTTGTTGTTTATATTCAAAAATTGGTATAGGATGCATTCCAAAATTTGGGTCATATCGCCATAAATCTCTAACAATAACTCTCTGAGCGGGAATATTAACACCTGCTGCGAGTGTTGGAGTTGCAACAATACATTTTATTATTTTTTCTTTAAAACTTTGTTCAACTGTTCTACGTTGAACACTTGAAAGTCCGGCATTGTGAAAAGAAACACCCTTTTCTAAACAATTTAACAATTTTTTATCAACTGAAGTAAATTCAGGTTGTTGTTTTTTAAAAGATTCTTTTATTTTTTTTATTTCTTTTTTTTCTTTTTTTGATAATTTATTTTCAATAATTAATGCAAGTTTATTTGCAACAGATATTGTAGAACGGCGGGTATTTACAAAAACAAGAACTTGACCGCCATTATCAATAGAATTCTCAACCAATCTATCCAATGGTTTTATTTCAGAACCATCTATTATTATATTCTTACCATTATCATATTTGATATTATTTTTATAAAAAACTCCCTCTCTTAGAGGAACAGGCCTCCAATCAGATTGTATTAATTTAGCATCTAACCATATAGATAGCTCTGTTGCATTCTTTATTGTAGCAGAAAGAGCAATAACTTGTGTTTTAGGATTCAATGCTTTAAAACGCGAAATAATAACTTCTAATGTTGGACCTCGTGTTGGATCATGAATTAAATGTAACTCATCGATTACTAAAACTTTAATTTTATCAACCCAAGTTATTTTGTGGCGAAGTAATGAATCTGCTTTTTCTGATGTACAAACAATAATGTCAAAACGTACTAGACGAGGATCTGAATCATCTAGATCACCTGTCGATATTCCAACCTTTAAACCAAGTTTTTCAAAAAGTTTAAGTTCATCATATTTTTCGCGAGCCAGAGCCTTTAAAGGAACAACATAAAGAGCTTTACCTCCCTCATGGGTTAATCTATTAACTATTGCAAGATAAGCAACAAGACTTTTACCACTTGCAGTTGGAATTGAAAGAACCAAGTTTTTTCCGTCTAATATAAAAGGTAATGCCTCTTCTTGAGGCGGATAAAGCTCAGAAATTTTATGTTCTTTTAAAATCTCAATAATATTTTTATCCAATGGTAATTTTGATAATTTCATTTTATTTTTTCCATTTTTTAATATAATGAACTGTGTTTTAATTTTTTTGATAAGATTCTTAATAAAAATTGTAAAAAAAATTATATAAATAATAATTTTTATAAACAAAAAAATGATTACTTGTAAATATATTGTTGTGAATAAAAATGGAGAAGGGGTTTGTAATTGGGATTTTAATTATTCTAATGTTAAATATATCTTTAACAGGGTGTATCGAACCTAATTCAATCGTCTCTATGTCTCCAGAAAAATTTCCACCGATAATAATATTAATGAAAAAACAAGATTATCTCAGTGTTATAACCGCTGATAGTGGATTAAATTGGAGTAATGTTAAAATAAAAAGCGGAAATTGTAATTTACCAGCAGGTATAATAGAAGCTGGTGATATGATAACAAACTGTTCAGGTTTGTTAGTTTTAATGTGGATTCCTTCAAATTCATTAATTGGTGAATGGACTTTTAAATAAAATTTAAAAAAATCAAAAAGTATTTTATTAAATTTTAAATAAAAAATTAAAAAGAAAAGCCTTATTAAGGTTTACTCTTATAGATGGTTGATAATATGGGTCGAAGACAAACTATGATGGAAAAATACAAGCAACAGATGAAAGCATATAGAAAAAAAAAGATGAAACAAGACAATACTCCTTTTGTACCATCAAATAATGTTGTTTATGTTATGGACTCTCTAAATCCTACCAAAAAAATAAAGGCAGAAGTATTAAAAAAACGTATAAAACAACATAGAGAAATTATTGAAAGTTTAGCCTGCCCAGTATGTGGAAATCCAATGATTTGGGATTCAAAATGGGAAGCATTTATTTGTGAAAAACATGGTGAAAAAGCAATTTATGAAATTGTAAATAAAGAATAAAAATAAGCATTATTTAAGTACTTGTTAATATATTAGAACCAGGTGAGATTAAATGGTTGAGGAAAAAATTGGCGTGGTTGAACATTTTTTTAATAAAGTTAGTGTAGCTGCGATAAAAATTACCCAGGGTGTTCTAAAAGTTGGAGAAACAATTCATATTGTTGGTGCAACCACAGATTTTACTCAAAAAATTGAAACTATGGAGATTGATAGAGTTCCAGTAGATTCTGTTAAAACTGGCGATGATGTCGGCATTAAAGTAAAAGAGAGAGTAAGAGAGCATGATGTAGTATATAAAATACCAGAGGAATAAAAAAATGAAAGAGCTAGCTGAGGTTAGAACATTAAAAGTAAATCGATATATGATTATCGATAATGAGCCATGTAAGATAGTTAGTATTTCAACTTCTAAACCAGGTAAGCATGGTGAAGCAAAAGCAAGAATTGAAGCAATAGGAATTTTTGATGGGCAGAAAAGAAGCGTAGTTCATCCTGTAAAACACAAGATACATGTCCCGATGATTGATAAGCGAACTGGGCAAGTTATTGCTATTATGGGTGAAAATGTACAATTGATGGACCTTGACACTTACGAAACATTTGAAATGAAAATACCAGAAGATCTAAAAGGCAAATTACAACCAGGAAAAGAAATCTCTTACTTAGAGGCACTCGGACGTAAAAAAATTACAAGAGTGTAAATATATTAAGTTATTTTAAAATAAAGAGTTATGAATTTCCCAAAATATTTTGCAGATGCTGAGTCAAGTTTTAGAGATGCTACATTTATAATATTTGGTATTCCATATGATAAAACCTCTTCTTTTAGAAAAGGTGCTAAAAAAGCACCAGACAGTATAAGACAAGCAAGTTGGAATTTTGAAACATATCACATAAACACAGGCAACGATTTAAGAGATATTAAAATCCACGATTATGGAAATCTTAGTGTAGAAAATAATAAACCTCAAGATATGATTGATAAAGTTAAAAGATTTACAATGCAAATTCTATCAAATAATAAATTTCCAATTGCCTTAGGGGGAGAACACTCCGTTACTCCCGGTATAATTCAAGGATATCCTAGCGATATTGCTGTGTTATCTCTTGATGCACATTTAGATTTTAGAAATCAATATGAAAATGAAAAATTTAACCATGCTTGTGTTACAAGAAGAATATCAGATAAACTAGGTATAGAAAATATTGCATTACTTGGCATTAGGTCTGCAGAAAAAGAAGAGTTTGAGGATGCAAAACAACAAAATCTTTTTTTTATTGATGCCTTTGAAATCAAAAAAAATGGTATTAAAAAAGCACTTGATAAAACAAAAAAATTTCTAAAAAATAAGAAAGTTTATTTAACACTTGATATAGATGTTTTAGATATACCATATGCACCTGGAACTAGCACACCTGAACCCTTTGGTTTAACATCTTTTGATATATATGAATGTATAAAATGTTTTTCTCCTCAACTTGTTGGTTTTGATGTTGTTGAAGTCTGTCCAACTTACGACAAAGGCGAGACTGCATTAATTGCTGCTAAACTTGTAAGATACGTCCTTGATCTTGTTTTTTTTAAAGATTAGAGGTAGGTTAATATATAATGATTTTATTCAACTCTGACATGCAAAAAGAAAAAATTGCCTCAATACTTTTAGTAATAATTTTAATCGCAGTAATATCTGCCTTTATTCTAACTGAATATGGCGATGAAATTTTTGAAAACGTTTCAGAAAAAAAGAAAGTTATTGAATATGGAGATTGTGCAGTCGTTAATTATATAGGGCGATATGCATCAAATAATTCAATTTTTGATTCATCTTATTTAGATCCTGAAAATAAAACAGGCGGAATATCTCATGAGGTATTTGTAACTCTAGAAGCAGAATCACTTCCGCCTGAAGGATACGAAAATTTCAGTCAATACTATATAGAAGGATTTATAAAAGGACTTAAAGGTTTAAAACAAGGGCAAACTGCAACTATAGGGCCAATTCCACCTGAGGAAGCTTATGGCATTAAACCAAAAATTGGCGATGTTATAAATCTTACAACTTTTTTTGGTTATACTTTTGAAATTGCAGTCGTAGAAATTCAAGAAAACAAAATAATGCCTGCTGATCCTGTTAATTATCAATATTACTATGGAAATATTACTACAACATTATATACAATAAGAGAAAACTGGCATTATGTAGGCGAGGTACTTGAATCATATTATATTTTTTGGGATAATTCAACAGCAGTTACAAAAATCAATGAAACATTAATATGGATGTATACAACTCCAACTACTGAGCTAGGTGAGAATTTTACATACAGTACAGTAGATGCAATTAGTACAGAGACAATATATCCAGAAAACACCAGTAGCATTAGTAAAATAAATGATAGTACCATTGTTATTACCCATAATCCTATGATTAACGATAATATTATCGTTAATGTCTTTACTGGATATGGTTATTCACCATACGAATATACAGTTGAGAGTGTTACTAGTGATATTATCAATACATCCATTGCTGATGAAACGGGTAATAAAACATATCTAAATTTTGATAGAACTACTACAATTGAAAGAAATGAAACATATAACATTACCACTTCTGCAATTCCAAAGGAAATTCTTGAGGATCAATTATTTTCTGTCCTTCGTAGTTATTCAAGTGATTTCAAATGGAGTTTTGATAAACTTGCCGATGAAACACTCTATTTCGATGTTACAATAGAAAAAGTATATAAAACATCTTAAAACTAAGATAGCTGCAATTCTACAACTTTTTCTAATATATCTAAGAATTCTTCTTCTTTTCCTCTAGGAATTGTTGCACCAGCAGCAATATTATGACCACCTCCAACACCATTAAGTTCAGTTGATGCTTTTTTCATTGCAATTGAAAGGTTTAATCCCCTTTCAACAAGTTCTTGGGTTGCGCGAGCGCTAACTTTTACATTCCCATCATCTTTATCTGCAAAACCAATTACTGGTAAATCACTATTTACATCTTCTGAATTTAAAAGCATATTTGCAACAATTCCAACAATGGTATCTCTTATACCACTCTTTGCATGAAAAAATTGTAGATATTTTCTTTTAGTAATTCCTTCTTCTCTTACATATTGTAATCCTTCAACAAGATTATGTCTATGTCCTAACAAAAGGTTTCTTGCCTTTTTATACCAGTTGTCTCTATCTCCTAGACATACTTTTAATCCTACTTCGCACTTTCCATAACGTGCTGTTGAATTTAGAAGGGTTGCAAATTCTTTTGCATCATGAACCTCTGTTCCTTCTTTTTCTTTATTTAATATATATACTTCTCCAATAATTCTTTTTGTAATAGCATGTCCGAATCCTTTTGTTAAAAGCATTTCAGCAATATTTGATATAATTATTTTTCTTTCAGCTTTAGATAAATCAATCCATTTTCTCCAATAATCTCCATCTTGCAGATGAATTCCGAGTTCTTGTAAAAAAGAAATACAAGATGATTCACGGCCACTAAGTCCTGGAATTATTGGATCACTTGAATATTGCAACATTTTATAAATTGGCCTGGATTCTCTTCCAAAATATCGTATATCAATTTTTGATTCAAGAACTCCTGTTTTTTCTCCATCATTTAAAATGTCTCTATTTAAACCCATGAGTTTACAAAATTTTCTATCTTGTAGATCGCCACATGCCCCAACAATTGCTAAATTTGATAAATCCAAATTTTTTTTGTCAATTGCTCTTGATACTAGATATGTAACACCAGCACCACTAATCATGTAACTTCCATCAATATCAAATAAATGAGGATTTAAATGATAAGCATAATCTGAATTATCAGGGCATGCATGATGATCAGTTATAATTTTATTAAAACTTGATTCTTCATTATCAATACTACTTCCCAAATCTGTAAACCAGACTAGTTCATGGTTATCATTTTTTAATCTTTCAATTATTTTGTTATCTAAATTTTTAACAAATTCAATTGAAAAATTTTTATTAAGACGCTTTAAGGTTTGATATGCTATCGTTCCGGCGGTTATTCCATCTGCATCTATATGGGTAACAATATGAATTTCTTTTGAATTTTTTATAATATTTCCTAACTTCTCCGCCCTTTTTAACAAATAAGTGCACCAATATATAGACAATGTGAAATGATAAAATTAATCTTTCGATATTAATATAGATATGGCCTAAAAAGTAAAAACGAAATGATATCAAAAAAATTTGTCCTGTTTTTACATAATTACCTTTTTATTTGTATTCAAATCGTTATGATATAATACTTATTTTAAATTGGAAAAAAAAATTAAAACTAATTCTCTAAATATATTTATATAGGATGATTCATATGAGTTAAATGGGGAGGTCTGGATAAGAGTTCTTTGAGGGTACATCCCATCCCAAATTCTTTTTTTCCAGACTTCTCTCATTTTTATTTTTTTACATTTTGACATTTTCACACGATGGGTTTATATAACTAGATTGACAAAACGTGTCATGGTTTAGATTATGGAGGTAAAACGGAATAAACAAGACAATATCGACAACTGGCTCTATTATATAAACTGTTTAAAGAAAAACAAGCCAAAGCAATAAAACCTCCATAAAAAAATTTGAAGGTAATAAAATGAAAAAAAGAATAATGGATAAATTAATCGGAAAATATTGTAAAATTGTTACAAAAGAGCCAGGTGAAGAAAATGCTCACGTTCTATTTGGAACTATTACAGAAATTGATCACGAATCAGGTTTTGTTAACATTGAAACTAGTCAAGGCCTTGGATGTCTCAATATAAACATTATAAAAGCAATTAAACCAAGAAGCAAAAAAGAAATTATTCAATAAATCTTTTTTTTTATTTTTTTAAGATATATCTATCTTTAGTTCTAATTATAAATTATAAAAATATTGAGTTTATGATATTTTTAATCTGCCATATTTTTATATTTTTTATAACGTTGATTTACATCTTCCTCTAATTTTTTATGAAGTTTTTTTGCTTCATCTGGAAATGATCTAGTAAGAGTATTATATCTTACTTCACCCATTATAAAATCATGAAGGGTTCCGTTTGGCTCTTTATAATCAAGTTGGAATGGATTTTTTCCTTCGTCTGCAAGTCTTGGATCAAATCTATAAAGTGGCCAGTATCCAGATTCAACTGCAAGTTTTTCTTCATTTTGAGATTTACCCATACCTGCCTTTATGCCATGGTTTATACAAGGTGCATAAGCAATAATTAACGAAGGCCCATGATATGATTCTGCTTCTTTTAATGCTTTTATCAATTGATTTTTATTTGCACCCATCGCAACAGATGCAACATAAACATAACCATACGTCATTGCCATTAAACCAAGATCCTTTTTCTTTGTTTTTTTACCAGATGCTGCAAACTTTGCAACAGAGCCAATTGGTGTTGCTTTTGATGACTGACCACCAGTATTTGAATATACTTCAGTATCCAAAACCAATAAATTGACATCTTCACCCATAGCAATTACATGATCAAGACCACCATATCCAATATCATAGGCCCAACCATCTCCACCAATTATCCAATGAGAAGGTTTTGTAAAAAGATCTCTGTTCTCCCATAGATTGTTAATTACGCCATTTTTATCCATATCTTTAAGTTGATGCTGGATTTTCAAAGAAAGCTGTTTAGATGTATCTCCAATATCGAAATTTTTTAACCAATCTTCTAATAAATCCTTTAATTGCCCTTCAACAGATACTTCATCAATAGATTTTTCTACTATTTGTTTAAGATTTTTTCTCCTTTGAGAATATCCAAGATTCATACCAAATCCATATTCTGCGTTATCCTCAAATAAACTATTTGCCCATGCTGGACCATGCCCATTTTTATCAACAGCCCAAGGAACAGATGGAGCATATCCTCCCCAAATAGAAGAACATCCCGTAGCGTTTGCAATTATCATCCTGTTTCCAAAAAGTTGGGTGATAAGTTTTACATATGGAGTTTCACCACATCCTGGACAGGCGCCAGAATATTCCAACAAAGGTTTCCTGAACTGTGAGCCTTTAACCCCATATTTATCAAAGCCTCCAGTCCGTTTAGGAAGTTTATCCAGATAATCATGTAAAGGTGCTTGTTTTTCTACCTGTGTTTCTTTTGGTTTCATTTCAATTGCTTTTCCTTTAGGTGCTGGACATATATCTACGCAATTTCCACATCCCACACAATCTAAAGGTGAAACCTGTATTCTAAATTTATAATCCTCTTTATCTTTAGTAATTGCTTTTATTGCCTTGAAACCTTCAGGGGCATTACTTGCTTCTTCATCTGTTACAAGATAAGGTCTTATTGCTGCATGGGGACAAACCATAGCACATTGATTACATTGAATACAATTTTCAGATATCCATTCTGGTACATTAATTGCTACTCCTCGTTTTTCATATTTTGTTGTTTCAAGCGGGAAGAAACCACTAGGTTCAAAATCAGAAACTTTTAATTCATTACCCTTTAAAGAAGACATTACATCTGCAATATTTTTTACAAAATCAGGACGTGTACTATCTTTTATTTCCACTTTTTTATCTTCTGCATTTTTCCAAGATTCAGGATAATCAATTTTTTCAATATGCTCAAGAGCCATATCCACTGCTTTATTGTTCATCTGTACGATTTTTTCACCTTTGTATCCATAGGTTTTTTTATTAGCATCTTTTAAAAGATTAACAGCTTGATCCAGCGGCAGTATTTCTGAAAGTTTGAAAAAAGCAGTTTGCATTATCATATTTATTCTATTTCCAAGCCCAATTTTTTGCGCAATATCTAGCGCATCAACGTTGTAAAAATTTAGATTGTTTTCAGCAATTTGTCTTTTAAGTTTTGCTGGGAATTTTTCTTCCATTTCAGATATAGACCATGATGAATTAAGAACAAAAGTCCCTCCCTTTTTAATGCCCTCAAGTATATCATACTTATCTACATATGAAGAATTATGACATGCAATATACTCAGCTGTGTTAATAAGATACCTTGATTTTATAGGTTCATCACCAAATCTAAGATGAGAACGTGTTACTCCTCCTGATTTTTTTGCGTCATACTCGAAATAACCTTGGGCATATTTATTTGTGTTATCTCCAATTATTTTGATTGCGTTCTTGTTTGCACCTACAGTTCCGTCTCCACCTATCCCCCAGAATTTACTTCTTACAATAGATTTAGGTGCAGTATCAATTTTTTCTGAAAGGTTTAAGGAAGTATGGGTAATATCATCTTCGATACCAACTGTAAAATTATTTTTAGGTTTATCATTTTTTAGATGGTCAAAAACAGTTTTTACCATTGTTGGTGTGAATTGTTTAGAGCTTAATCCATATCTTCCACCTACAATGCATCTATTATCTTTTTTCTGTTGAAATACAGAACATACATCCAAATAAAGTGGTTCTCCAAAAGCTCCAGGTTCTTTGGTTCTATCAAGCACTGCAATCTTCTGTGCAGTTTTAGGAATAGTATTATAAAAAGTATCAGCAGAGAATGGTCTATATAGTCTCACATTTACAACTCCAACTTTTTCGCCTTTAGAAGTTAAATATTCCACAGCTTCTTCAGCAGTCTTTGAACCTGCCCCCATCATCACAATAACCCTTTCTGCATTAGGATCACCAATGTAATCAAAAAGACGATATTTTCTACCTGTTAATTTTGAAACTTTATCCATCTCTTCTTGAACAATCTGTGGAACTCTATTATAAAATTCATTTCCTCTTTCTCTAACTTGGAAATAAGTATCAGGTCCCATTGCACCCATTCTTATATGAGGATGCTCTGGGTTAAGTGCCCTTTTTCTATGTCTTTTTATAGCATCCCAGTCTGCCAATTTTGCCATATCATCATAATCTATCATATCAATTTTTTGAATCTCATGTGAACTTCGGAATCCTTCAAAGAAATGTAAAAATGGTACAGAAGCTCTTAATGTTGAAAGATGCGCAACTAATGCAAGATCCATTACTTCCTGAATCGAAGAGGACGCAATCAATGCAAAACCTGTTTCCCTTGCAGTCATTGCATCTTGATGATCCCCAAAAATAGATAACACTTCAGCAGCAATAGAACGTGCTGCGATATGAAAAACAGTAGGCATAAGCTCACCTGCTATTTTATACATATTTGGCAGCATTAATAATAATCCTTGAGAAGCAGTAAATGTAGTAGTACAAGCACCAGCTGCAAGCGATCCATGAATTGCTCCAGCTGCACCTGCCTCTGATTGTAACTCAGCTACTCTAACTGTTTGTCCAAAAATGTTTTTACGTCCTTGCGCTGACCAAGCATCGGCCATTTCTCCCATAGGCGAAGAAGGAGTAATTGGATAAATTGCTGCTACATCAGAAAATGCATAAGCAACATGAGTTGCAGCAGTATTACCATCAACAGATTTAACAATTTTTTCTTTCTTATTTTTTTTAGATTCTAATTCACTCACTAAAGCATCAGACATATAAGTCCTCCTATATGGCAATTAACCCGTAAACTAGGTTTAATACATAAATATTGTGTATAAATAGTCTGTAATAAAAAAAATTATTTACAATTTACAATATTTATTATATAAATTATTTTTTTGTGTTAATTTCATCAACAAAATCTTTTTCAGCAGGTTTAGTAGAAATAATATAGCCCTTTCGTTTTTTTGTCCATTTAGCCCAACTAACTAAAGCTAAAGGAAGTATTGATAAAGATGTTATTAATGAATAAGCTATTGTCATTACCATAATAACACCAAATTGTGCCTGAGGAGGAATAGGAGCAAAAACCAACATTCCAAATCCTAATATGGTTGTTAATGCAGCAATTAGAAGAGCCCCACCTGTTTTTTTGATTGTTTCATATACAGCTGCTTTAATATCTCCAGTTTTATCTGCAACAAGTTTAAACCTTTCTGTGGCATGAATAGCATAATCTATACCTATACCAATGGTAAGACTTGTAACTGTTATTGTTAAAACATCTAAATTGTAACCAATAAGTGACATTGTTCCAAGAATCCAAATAATTGATATTAATACAGGAATTAATACAATTAGTCCAAGTGTAAATCGCCTATATGCAATTATTAAAACAATTGTTGCAAGAATTATTGATATGCCAGTTGATAAAATTTGACTATCTGTTAATTCTGATGTGATTTTATTTGTAATAATCCATTGACCAGTTGGAACAGCATTTACATCACCATAATCTACAAGATCATCTTGGAATTCATCATACAATATTTGTAGATCATTTTGTAAATTTCCTTCTTGATTAGTTGAAGAAGCAATACTTACATAAACTCGAATTACTGCGGAATTATAATCACCATTTTCTGATCTTCGTATACTTATTTGGGTTGGAATCCCAAATTCTGGATCTTCCCAAAGATAATCAAATAAGTTTTTAACATCTTTGTCAGTCTCTGGAATTTTTGATTTTTCATCTAAATTAAATTCTTCAATAATTGACTGATTATTATTTGCTGCTTGTAAAATTATTGTGTATATACTTTCAGAATTAGATGTTCCATCAGATTTCAGCGTCACAAAAGTATCATCTTTCATATTTTCATGAGTTTTTTTAATTCCCTTCAAAGCTTTTACAGTTGAAATATCGCCTTCAAGATAAATATATTCCTGTGATTGCCCAATATATGGAAAATCTTCTTGAATTTTTTCAAAAACATCCATAGCCGGATTATCTTCGGGTAAAAATGAGTATAAATCAAAACCTGTTTCAATTCTTGTAGCACTTATTCCTGCAAGTATTGTTATAATAATTATTATAAAAATAATCTTTTTCTGATTTTTAACGATAATTTTCGCAAGTTGCCCCATAAAAATGTTTAATTTATATGATTTCTGAACTTTTAATTTATTTATTTTTGTTTTATTTCTGTCAATAATATATCTAACAGACGCTTGAAGGGTTAATGCCGTTATAAATGTAAAAATTATTCCCAATGAAAGTAATAATCCAAGGTCTCTTAATGGTGGTATAGATGCGCTTAAAAAAGAAAAAAATGCAATTACTGTTGTAATCATGGCAAGAAAAATTGCAGTTCCAACCTCATTAACTGATCTTTTAATAGCCTCAGCAGGCGTTAATCCTTTTGAAAGTTCTAATCGATAATGATGAGATAAATGAACAGAATAATCAACCCCTAAACCAAGTACTAAAGGAATAATTGCAACAGATAAAGTTGTAAATGTGATATCAAGTAAAACCATAAAACCAAAAATCCAAATTGTTGATACAATAAGGGCAATCAAAGGTAATATTACATAAGAAATTCTTCTGAAAGAAAGGAAAAGAACGGCAATTATCATTATAAAAATCATAGGTACAATAATCATATTTGCTTCAGTTGTTATTTCATTCATCTGTACAGAGATTACAGAATCCCCAGTAACTACAACGGATAAAGCATTATTTTTATTATCAATCTCACTAATTTTTTCAATTAAATATTCTGTTTTTGTTACTCCTGAGTCAAATGTATAAGTAGAATTAACATTTAAAATAATCAAAGTAGCAATAGGTTTTTTTGTTTCCCAATAATCATCTGAGATAAAACCTAATATACTTACTTTTATCTCATCAAATATATTTGTTTTAACAAATAACAAATTTTCAGATAAACCATTATCATATGAGACATCACAATTAATCCAAGATTTTTCTAATTCCTTTAATGAAAGTTGGTCAGGTATTGAAATAAATTCATCTGTATTTTTAAAAAGTTCATCAAAATCTTCATATGAAAAATTTGAAAATTTATTAAATAAATTATTTGCAATATTTCCAAGAATTGGCCTATTCATTATTTTATCCAGTAGCTTAAGAACAAAACTAGTATTCGCCGAAATTCTAAGCCATGGAAGTTTTAAAAATGGAGATTGATAATATCTTGTTCCTGCTTTAAAATTGGTCAGTTTAGCAGGAAGTTGAAAAAATTCATATGATAAAGCTATACCATATTTACCCAATTCTTCTCTTGAAACATTGATGCTTACAAAATTTTTTTCTGAATCAAAATTTATCTCAGCGGTTTCCAATTTTATTGGAAAATAAAAAGACATTTCTGGTGCTTTAATCCACAGATATGCTTCTTTTTTATAAGAATTGAAAAGTTCACCTTTCTGTATACTTTGAATTATTGATTTTAAATTATTTATTGGACCTTTTCCAATTTCCCAAAGAGTATTTTTTGGTTCAATATGTGCTGTAATTTTGTAATTTATATCAAGCATTGGATCTGGTTTAATTATATTTTCAAAATCAAGGTACCATTCCACAACATTATATGATGGAATTGGTGACTTAATTTTATTTTTAAAGGAACTTAAGTCATATACCTCAAAAGTAAATGTGAAAGAATCATCGTTATAACCAACATAACAATTTTTTATATCAATTTCATCTATTGATTTTCCTTTACTAAGTTTTGGAAATTTATAAAAATCAATTTTTTCGTTAGGATCATTTTTTTCAAATACCTTGATTGTTTTTGGAAAATCATCGTTTAAAATATCATTTATAACCGTCAGTAATTGTTCATCAGTAGAATTTTCAACAGTACTTCCAAATTCAAGAATACAAATTTGGTTAATAATAGAAATTAGCCCTAAAGAAGAGTCTACCATTTCAATATCTAATAATTCCTTTTCTATGTATTCCATCTCTCTTAAAGCACTAACTGATAAAACACTTTCAGATTTCAATTTTTCAATATATAAAAACAACATCAATTTGTTTTCTCCAAATGTTTTTGTTACTTTCCAAAAAGTTTCAACCAGTTCATCTTCAGGAGTAAATTCTCGAAAATCTGTTTTCATTTCTAAACTTGGTATCAGTATTGAAAAACCTATTGTAATAAGTAGTATCATTATTACTATAAACCATGGTCTTTTTTCGATTATTTTTCCTAAATACTTAAATATCATAATAATTTCCTTTTTTTTATATCTTAGAAATTTTACAAGATATCATATGAGAATATTTAATTGTATTTATGTTTAATATTTTAGTCTATATATAATTTATTATACAAGTATATAGATTTTTTTTTATTTTTTATAAAAAAAATTAAATAAGAAATATCGATAACAGGATTTCAGGAGAGAGAAATAAATGAATTTAAATATTAACTTGATAATTGTATTAGGTGGTTTTTTAGCGTTAATTTTTGCCTCGATTTTGTATATTAGAGTAAAAAGACATAGTTCAGGCAACGAAAAAATGAAAGAGTTAAGTTTGGCTATCAGAAAAGGCGCATTGGCATTTTTAAAAAGCGAATATAAAGTTTTAATTATTTTTGTAATAATAGTCTCAATACTTTTATTTATAGCATCCTTTTTTGAAGAAAGCAATATTCACTGGGGATCTTCTTTAGCATTTATTATTGGTGCTTTATTTTCAGCATTAACTGGAAATATAGGGATGAGAATGGCTACAATGGCAAACGCTAGAACTGCCGAAGGAGCAAAAAAACAACTTAGTAAAGGTTTATCAATTGCTTTTTCAAGTGGAGCAGTTATGGGAATGTCTGTTGTAGGCTTGGGTGTACTTGGAGTGTTTTTTATATTTTTATTATTCTTTTATTATTTAGATTTGGGACTGGTTCTTACTACAAATATTTTATTCGGGTTTGGTTTTGGAGCATCATCAATTGCTCTTTTTGCTCGAGTTGGTGGAGGAATTTATACAAAATCTGCAGATGTTGGAGCTGATCTCGTTGGAAAAGTTGAAGCAGGAATACCAGAAGACGATCCAAGAAATCCAGCGGTAATTGCAGATCAAGTAGGCGATAATGTTGGAGATGTTGCAGGGATGGGTGCTGATCTTTTTGAGTCTTATGTTGATTCAATAATTGCAACTATGGCACTCGCAGCAATTATTGGAACCTTTTTTGTTTCCTCCCAGATTATTGACAAAAATATTATTATACCTTGGATTATTAAAACACCAACTCAAAATGAAATTATCAATTATGTAATGCTTCCATTAATAATTGCAGCAATGGGTATTTTTTCGGCAATAATTGGATCATTAATAGTTATTTTTGGAAAAGGAAAGAATATATATGGAGCATTAAGAAATTCCTTGTTAATTGCAACAATAATAACAGCGATTTTAGGTGGAGCGGTAATTTGGGTTTTTATTGAAAAACTTGAACCTTTTTATGCAATGCTTGGTGGCCTTATTGCCGGTATAATTATTGGCCTTTCAACAGAATATTTCACCTCAGAAAAAAGAAAACCTGCGCAAGGTATTGCAGAATCATCAAAAACAGGACCTGCAACTGTTATTATTCAAGGTATGCAGGTAGGAATGATCAGTACCATAATTCCAACAATAGCAGTTGTTATTGCAATGATTTTTGCTTATGAAATATCGGGATTTTATGGAGTTTCGTTATCCGCCGTTGGAATGCTTAGTATATTAGGGGTATCTCTAGCAACTGATTGTTATGGGCCTGTTGCAGATAACGCACAGGGAATATCAGAAATGGCAGGTATGGGTTCTGAGGTTAGAGAAAGAACCGAGCAACTAGATGCGGTAGGAAACACAACCGCTGCTATGGGAAAAGGATTTGCTATAGGGTCTGCTGCGATAACATCACTTGCATTAATATTTACTTATATTTTTACAGCAAATACCCTACTTGAAAACAAAGGTCTAGGTCCCCTAACTCTTGAATTAAGTGACCCTTATCTTGTTGCTGGAATTTTTATAGGCGCTATGCTTCCTTTTGTTTTTGCAGCACTTACAATGGGTGCTGTTGGAAAAGCAGCATATGCTATGGTTGAAGAGGTTAGATATCAATTTAAAAAATTCAACTTATTAAAAAGTGATAAAAATAAACCTGATTATGAAAGATGTGTAAAAATCAGTACAAACAGAGCATTAAAAGAAATGATTTTACCTAGTTTAATGGCAGTTGTTACACCTGTAATCGTAGGTATTGTGCTAACTCCAAAAGGCCTAGGCGGACTTTTAATAGGATCAATTGCTACAGGTTTCTTACTTGCCATTTTTTTAGCAAATTCTGGTGGTGCATGGGATAATGCAAAAAAATATATTGAATCAGGTAATCTTGGTGGAAAAGGATCTGATGCACATAAAGCTACAGTTATAGGTGACACAGTTGGAGATCCTTGTAAAGACACTTCAGGTCCATCTTTAAATATTCTAATAAAATTAATGTCTATTGTTTCTTTAGTATTTTTACCTTTAATAATCGCACTGACGTAAAATAGTTAATATTCAAAAAGAATATATAGGGCAGATATATTCCTTGAGACCTATAATTAACTCAACTAAGGGGCTATTATGTATTATAAAGTTAGAATTGAAGATACAATTAGAATTTCACCAGATAAATTTAGCAAAGATCTTGATAGTGTTGTAACTGAAATTGTTCAAAATACTTTTGAAGGCACAATGAGAAGACAACATGGAATTATTGTAGTTACTGATAATATTCAGCCGTTAGGTAATGGTATAGTAATTCATGGAGATGGCGCAATGTATCAAAAAGTTGCTTTTGACGCGTTAACCTTTAAACCAGAACTACAAGAAGTATTAGATGCAATTGTATGTGAAATTGTCGAGTTCGGTGCATTTTGTCATATAGGTCCACTTGATGCTTTAATACATATGAGTCAAATAATGAATGATTATGTAGAAGTTGATACAGAAAATGAGGTAATAGCAGGTAAAGAAAAAAAATTTTTACTTAAAACTGGTGATTCTGTAAGAGCAAGAGTGGTTGCAGTTAGTTTAAATGAGTTATCATCTAGAGAAAGTAAGATTGGACTTACTATGAGGCAACCTTCCCTTGGTTCTCATCAATGGATATATAAAAAAGAGGAAGAAGAAAAAGCAAAAAAGGAAAAAGGAAAAAAGAAAAAGGGTAAAAAATGAAGAATTTTAGAGCTTGTAAAACCTGCCATATTTTAACAGAAAATGATGTATGTCCAAATTGTTCACTTCCTACATCAAAAAGATGGCGAGGTTATGTAATAATCCAGGATCCCGTAAATTCCCAAGTTGCTAAAAAAATGAATATCTCAAAACCTGGAAAATATGCCTTGAAAGTTATGTAGTCTTATGCGTGTTTTACCAGATGATTTAAGAAATATTTTAAAAAAGCCAATTGGTCAACTTGTTAATGAAAAAAAGCTTTTAAAACTGATAAAAAATAAAAAATATATTGTTACAATAGGCGATATTGTAACTTATACAGTTTTAAAAAATGATATAAAACCAGTTTTTTGCATAGTAGATTATAAAACAAGAAGGGGAAATTGCTCAAAAGAAATTAAAAATATGATAAAATCAAATTATAAAAAGAAAATTTCAGTTGAAAATCCTGCTGGAACTATTACTGATGATCTATGGAATATTATCAAAAAATCATTAAAAAATTTAGATAAAAAAGGTTTTCTTATTGAAGTTAAAGGTGAAGAAGACCTTGCTTCTCTTGCCGTTATTTTTCTAGCCCCTCCAAACGTAACTATAATATATGGTTTGCCAGATAAAGGGGTCTTAGTTGTTAAACCAACTAGTGAAAACAAGATATTGGTTAAACAAATACTTGATATGATGTGAGCATAATGGAAATTGAAATTGAATCAAAAAGGAATAATCCTTTATTAAATAGAACTGAAATATATTTTACGGTTAAACATGGTGGAGAAGGAACACCAAATCGTGAAATAATTCGTAGCGAGATTGCTGAAAAATTGAACGTTAATAAAGAAAAAGTAATTGTTAACACTGTTAAATCTAGTTTTGGTTCACAAGAGATATCAGGTTACGCTAAGATTTATCCTTCTTTGGAAAAATCAAAAGAAATTGAAAATAATTATATTTTAAGACGCAATAAATTAGTAGAAGAAAAAGAAAAAAAAGAGAAAAAGAAAACGTCCCCTGCACCAAAAAGTGAGGAAAAACCTATTGAAAAACCTTTAGATAAAACTCCAGAAGAAAAATCATCTATAGAAGAAGTAAAAGAAGAAAAACAAGATGTAAAATCTGATTCAATTGAGGATACAAACAAGGATGAAAAATCTCAATCAGAAGAAAAAGAGTTATCTAAATCAGAAAAACAAAATGAAGAAGCAAAAAAAGAAACAAGTGATGAAAAAAATAATCAAAAAACAGAAAGTTCTATTAAAGATTAGAGGGAGTAATTATGAAAAAGATAGAGATTTTTAAAGTTGAAGGAAATAAAATAAACCGAACACATAGACATTGCCCAAAATGTGGACCTGCAGTTTTTCTAGCAGATCATAAAAATCGATTTAGTTGTGGAAAATGCGGTTATACTGAATTTAAAGGGGGAAACAAAAAACAATCTAATAACCCTTTAGAAATTTCCGAAAAAAATGTTGAAAATGAAAATAAAATAAACAATAAAGAGTCTAATCAAAAATCAAATAGTGAGTCTATTTCTAGTTAAGATATTTACAAATTAATAAGCTAAATAAAATTTGTAATATAAATTAGTTTTATAGACCTATAAATTTTAAATAATTTTTATAGTTATTTAAGAATATTTTATAAAATTATAAAAAAGAGTTATAAAATAATAAAATTTAAATAGTAATTAACTCTATATAAATTAAAATTTTATGGGGGAAAATAACAAAATGAATAAAAAAATAACATCTTTTTTAATAATAGGAGTTTTAGTCCTTAGTGGGCTTGGAGCTGTTGCTACAACTGAAAATAATACAATCAAAAACCAAGGAATGGAAAAATCAATTAATTCAAAAATATTTTGTCCAGAAGTAATAATTGATAATTATAATGAAGAGTTTATTGAAGTAAATCTCAACAAAGATACTTCTTCTAATATAATTAACCCAGGATTCCCAGTTTTACCGAAGATAATTAAGATTTTTGATTTACCCTTTGGGGTAAATGATTTAAAAGTAAAAGTAACACCGAATGAAATTGAAGAATTAACATTAGAAAAAGAAATTCGACCTAGTCCTGCATTTGTACCACTAATATCTATTAACAATGTAATAGAAAAAACTGAAAAAAATGAGCAGATATACTCAAGTGATTTGTTTTATCCAGACTCCTGGTTCCAATATAGTATAACGTGTGGATTAAATGAAAATAATAAACATGTAACTCATGTTAAAGTAGAAATCTGCCCTGTTAGATATAACCCTTACCAAAATAAAATAAATACTGCAGGTAGTTTTGATGTCGAAGTTAATTATATTGATCCAGAAACTGATGTATTTCCCGCTCTTTCAGCTTATGATATGGTAATAATTGCGCCAAAAAAATTTAAAAACGCTCTACAAAAATTAATAAATCATAAAAATAACATGAATCCTCCAATAAAAACAACATTTATGAAAACAGAGGATATTTTTTCAAATCAAAATTATAATGACGGAGATAGCGACAAACCTGAAATGATTAAATATTTCATTAAAGACGCAGTTGAAACTTGGGGAATAAAATATGTTTTATTGGTAGGCGGTTTAAATTCACTTATCTATGGAGAACCAAGAGATGATGCTAACCAGGGTTCAAAGCATTGGCTTGTTCCAGTTAGATATACTAATTTATATGATAACCCAAAATATCCTTTAAAAAATAGAACAGTGTTTGACCCTGGAGTAATAAGCGATCTTTATTATGCGGATGTCTATAAATATAACGACTCATCAGGTGAATATGAATTTGAAGATTGGGATCCAAACGGTGATGGTATAATATGTGGTTGGGATAAAGATAATTATACAAATGATACTGGTTATGGAGTACCAACCAAGATAGATTTCGATCCAGATATTGGTGTTGGGCGTTTGCCATGTAGAAATTGGTTTGAAGTAAGAATCATGGTCGATAAAATTATAAAATATGAAACTGAAGCATATGGAAAGAATTGGTTTAACAAAATTCTCATGATTGCAGGAGATGGATTTCTTGATCAGCAAGATCTTAAAATTCAATGGGATACAAAAAATCTTTCAGAAGGAGAATACACCATATATGCACAAAGCACAAACCATGATAATCCTCCAGTGTCAGGACCCATCGATACAATAAATATTACTATAGATAGGAGCGTTCCTACAAATCTTACTTTTAATCATGATGATCATTTAAAAATAAAAGAATATCCAGGTGTTCCAATTGCAGAAATTGTTTCAGTCTCAGAAGGAAATGTTCTTGGATTTAATGATACATTTTTTGAACCTAAAGAAGGAAAAGCATACTGTAATCAATTTTTAGGCTGGGCAAATATCGAATTCACTGATGGAGTATTATTTATTAGAGGAAAATCTTATGATCCTAAACCTTATGGAAATGAAACGGATATAAAAGTATGGATCAATAACAGTCTAGGAGAAACCGTTTTTACAGGATATAGAAACGATACCGAGATGTACTATGAAGGTGAATGGGTTTCCGGTGAAAAGGTTTTAAAGGGTGTTGGTGGAGCTCTTTATTATATACCTGAATTTGAAGAAGAACTTCTTTGGCCTTCTAATGGCAACTTTACTGGAGAAATGGACGTTATAAATGCCTATAGTAAAGGTACTGGTTTTACATTTTTTAATGGCCATGGAAGTCCAACAACTTGGGCTAATCACAAACCAGGTGTTCCTGGAAATAGAAATAATGCTGACGTTTCAGGTCTTAGAATAATTCATAAATCTGGTGAACCTTTTTACTTCCCAATGAATCAATTATCAAATAAATATGAAACTCCAATAACATTAGTTGGAGGTTGTCACAACAGCCAATTCAATGTTTCATTAGTAACAACTTTACTTCATTATCCTAAAATGTGGACTTATGGATCTGCAGCTCCAGAATGCTGGAGTTGGTGGCTTACAAGACTTTCAAAACGTGGCTCGCTTGTAACAATTGGAAATACAGGTCTTGGCTACGGAGTTATTGGAAAGGATTGTACTAGTGTTGGGCTTGATGGTGGAATAAGTATCGAGTTTTTCAAACAATATGCTGAAGGTCATGACATTTTAGGAGATGCCTACAGATTAACTCAAACTAATTACGTGTTAGATTTTGATATGTTGCTACAAGAACATGGAAAAACATTAACACAGTGGGTTTTATTTGGCGACCCAAGTCTAAAGATTGGCGGATATGAAGAATCAGCACCAGGAGTTACAATACAAATCGAAGAAAATAACTGTAATGCAGATGGAATACCAAATACACCAATAGGTATGCAAGCTCAACCAAATGGACAAGGAGAGCCACTATCTTACGAATGGGAGCTTGATACAGATGGAGATGGAGAATACGACACAACCTTAACAGATAAAAATATTGAACAAACTTGGGATAAACCAGGAGTATATTGGGTTAAAGTGAAAGCAATATATAGCGATCATGAAGAAATAAAAGAAACAATAGTAGATATTGAAAGTACAGAATTCCCAGAAAAACCTACAAAACCATCAGGTAAAAATTCAAATTTAAGAGCAAACGTAAATTATATTTATGAAACAAAATCAACAGATCCTCAAGATAATGATCTATGGTACCTGTTTGATTGGGGAGACGGTGAATGGGATTTAAAAGGACCTAAAAAATCTGGTGAAACAGCTAAAGCATTCCACAAATGGAAAGAAAAAGGTACATACGAAATCAAGGTAATGGCAATAAACGAATTTGCATATTGGAGTGAATGGTCAGATTCTTTAACAATAACTGTTACTAAGGCAAAAACCTTAGATATCATTGATCAACCGATATACAATATATTTCAAAAATTTTTTGTAAACCACCCAAATCTATTCCCAATATTGCAACAACTATTAGGGCTATAAAATAAAAAGCCCACATCTTTTTTTCTTTTTTTTAAAAAATGCAATAATTATAAAAAATAATTCTTACAAAAATTATTATTATTTGGAATAAAAAATAAATAAATATTAATAAGAGAATACAATCACATATTGCAGATATATGAGAAAAAATAGCTTATTAAAAGATAATAAAAAAATTAAGGCAATTCTAATTATTGTCTTATTTTTAATTATAATAACCGCGAGTATTAGTTTCTTACTTTTATCAAATAATATAAAAAAAGGACCAACTGGACCATTTCTAACAACCTTTTATGAAGCTATATCAAATGAAACTGCTTATAATCTTATAAAATCAAATGAAACTCCAGTAATTATTATTGATATTCGAAATTGTAAATGTAATTATAATAGTGGCCATCTTCCAAATGCTACATGGAATACAAATCCTATTAGTTTCTATAACTTAACTGAAGATTTGTTAATTTACTCAAATGATAATTCTGATAGTATTGAATTTTGTGAACAATTATTAAATAATACATATAGCCGGTTATTTTATTTAGATGGCGGATATGATAATTGGAAAAATGCAGGCTATCCAACTGAAAAATAATTATAATTTTAAATTTTTAATTATAAAAAAATTTTTCATTCTTCAAAATTATAACCGCCAAGAAGAGCATTCGTAGGAATATACCTAATTGCAAGGTTTCCTTTACAATTATGAATTGTATCTCCTTCTTTTATTATTCCAGACGGAAGTTCAGCAGATCCTGAACATATTTCATGATCTTCCCATTTTAATTCATTTTCATATATCTTTTGCACAGTTAATGTTCTAGTATTTTTATCCATAGAAAAAATTGCCGGCGTTTTTGAATAAAATTTTTTTTCTTCTTTATCTGTACGACTAATTAAGATGAAAACAAGAATTAAACAAAAAAGACCAGTTAAGAAAAACTGGATATGATAAAACCATATTGCACAAAACCAGGTAACAATCCAAATAACTCCTAATATCTTTTCAGTTGAAGGTATTTTTTCTAATATCCCATCCAAATCCATGAAAGAGTGAATAATAATACAACTATTTAATTTTATTTTTTATTATTGTTCAAGAAGATAAATATATGTCTAGATTATTGATAAAGGTAAATAAAGGATCTGTAGTGTAGTCTGGATATCACAAAGGCTTCCGGAGCCTTTAACTCGGGTTCAAATCCCGGCAGATCCATTCAGATAAAAATATTATTTTGATTTAACTTGATAAAATCGAATTATAGTAATAATAGATAACGGTATCATTGTAAATGCAGCCCAAGGTATCGCATAAATTACGTCTTCATAAACTGCATAAACCACATAAATTAAAAAAAGAGCTAAGTAAAGAACAACAACAAATAAGGTATAAGTAGATTGATTTTCTCCTTCAATATATATCTGACTTTTTTTAATTTTGTAAAGATATAAACTAAATAATACATAAACAACTAAAGGAATTTCTATCCATGCTTCATAGTTACCCAAAGGAATTCCATAAAAAGACCCGCCGCTAGACCAACTCCACGCGCCCATTGATACCATCACAGGGTCATTAATTAAATCCCAGGATGCCATAACCAATCCGGCCACAAATCCCATTCCGACAATTTTAAAAAACCATTTAACTGAAAATTTTTCTACCAAGTCTGAAGTTTTTTTAAGTCTATTGAATATGATATTTGTCATAGTATAAGCTACATAAAGAGACATCGACCAAACAAGGGGTATTACATATGGAGTTTTACCCAAGAATTTTGGCCCCAATAAATCGCTATAATAAGCTCTACATGAAAACCATTCTCCAAATCCCAATCCATCAGTATATTCATAGATTAATGTAACAATATATGCAATTATAAAAAATACTAATAATTCACGTGGACCCAATGTTTTCCACCCATGAATAATTATTATTAATAATGAAAGAAAAATAAGGCTCATCATAAGAGTTGTTTCATAAAGAGGAACTTTTAGAATTAAGCTAATAATAAAAAAAATCACAGCTAATAAGAATAGAAATATCATTGTAAAATTTTTATCAACTTTAATCATTAGATCATCTTATTTTAGTATTATTTTGTTAATTGTATGAATAAAGATATATTTATATAAGAATGGTATGTACATATTGATAAATTGTGAAAAAAATTGTTTTAATGTTAATACTATCTATCATGATAGGATTTGTATTAGTTCTTTTTGGATTTATTTATGAAGATAACCAACTTTTTAATGGATTAATAATAATTGGACTTTGTATTCTTTTAGGAGCTACAGTAAAAACCTTAGACCTAATAATTGACCAAATTAAATCAAAATCTTACAAAATATGGATTATACCTTTAGCAATTTTTATACCGAGTTCTATGGCCTATTTAGCCTTAACCGAAGAACCAGTAATAGGTATGGTAATTGGTGCAGTGATTGGAATGTTGATAGCAGGTAAAATTGATCACTTCTCATATGTTTTTAGTATTATTATGTTTATTTTATTAATTATTATAGCAATTTTTTTCAAGATTATAACCATAGAAACAACAACATATTATATTATACCCGTTGCAGCAGCAGGATCATTCTTTGATGAATTTGGGCATGAAAAATATTCAAAAAATAAAAAAGTTGTCAAGTTTATTTTTAAACATAGGTTTTTCTTGAAAATATTTGCATTTTTGGGAGTAATAGTAGGTTTTGCCCAACCAATTCACCTTACAGGATTTATTTGTTTTGATATTTTTTATGATTTAATAGAAATGTCATATGAACTAGATTTCTTTAAAAATATTCCAAAAAACAATAATTCAAAATTAAAATTAAATAGAGAGGTTAAAAATGCTTAATTCAATTATTAAGTTTTTTGCAGGTTGGTATTCAAAAAGATGCCCTGTTTGTAAAAAGTCTCACATTGAATCTGTTTTAAATAGTTATAAGGAAAAAAATTACTGCCAAGAATGTAAAAAACAAATAATTTTTGGTGGAATTTTATTTAAAATTATTATGTTATATCTTAAAATGGATAAAAGTGATTTATGTGATTTAACTTATGATAAACAAGCAATAGCCTCATTTAATTCATTTTTTCGAATTATAAATAAATATGGGCTCTCAATAATGAAAAATGGAATACCAATCTATGTTGTATTTGATATTACTAATAAATGTAACCTTAAGTGCATTCACTGTTACTCTTCAAAACATAAAAAAGAATTAACTACTAATGATGTTTTTAAAATAATAGATATGCTTTATGAAAAAGGAGCTGGAGTAATTGATTTTGGAGGAGGAGAGCCACTACTAAGAAAAGATATTTATAAAATTTTGTCTTATTCAAAAGAAGTTGGTTTTTACACCTCCATTACAACAAATGGTTTATTTCTTAATAAGGAGTGTATAAATCATTTAAAAACATTAAATATAGATCATGTATGTATAAGCCTTGATGGTTATACTCCAAAAACACATGATTATATCCGAAATAAAAAAGGAACCTTTGAGGAAGTAATAAAAAATATAAAAAAATGCGTAAATGCAGGCATTAATACTCAAATTTCTACAGTCATTATGAAAAGAAATTTTAATGAGTTGAGAAATATTTTTAATCTTTTAAAAAAACTTAATGTAGATGGATGGTATGTTTATGATTTTATTCCTGCAGGTCATGGAATCAAATTAAAAAATGAGGTTCTACGACCAAATCAAAGACAACAACTTTTTTCAAAATTACAAGAGTTCGCGATTTCTGGGGATATTCCAATTAAACCATACCCTTATTCAATAACAATAAATTCTGCATGTGAAAAAGATACATTTTTTTATAAAAAATATGGAAAATTAACAGAGTTTTTTAAGGGTTGTCTAACTGCAAGATGGGTTTGTCATATCTCAAGTGAAGGAGACCTCCATCCATGTTATCTTTTACCTCATAAACTTGGAAATTTAAAACAAAAATCTTTTGAAGATATTTGGTTTGACAAAACTAACTCAGATTTAAATGATTTAAGAGATAGAAAATTATTGAAAGGGAACTGTAGAACATGTAGTTTTAGAGATGTATGTGGTGGTTGTCGAGCAAGAGCATTTTGGACTACAGGCGACTATCTTCAAAGTGATAATTGTTGGATTAAAAACTAAATTCTTAAAAATAACAAATATATTTATTATTATAACAATATATATTAACATAAGAAATACATTACAATGTCAATGGAAAAAAAGGATATCCAGATTTATGGAGCTGGTCTATCAGGATTAGTCTCTGCTATAAATCTTGTTAGAAATGGATATAATATAACAGTTTATGAAAAAGAGAAAAAAATTGGAGGATCAACAAAATGCACTCCTTCAAATCATATGACTCCTGCAAATATTAAAAAAATGCAGGAATATATTGGGATAAAAATTGAAACGTGTTTTTCAAAGTTAGATGAATTCAGAGGGTATATCAGCAAAAAAAAATTTTTATTTTCAACTAAAAATCTTTATGTTGTTGAACGTGGTAGAAGAGAATCATCTTTAGATAATTTTCTTTATAATATTGCGCTTAAAGAAGGTGTTAATTTCAAATTTTTATATCAATTAACTTGTGATAAAATTAATGATATCCCAAAAAATTCAATTATTGCAACAGGGGGATATTCAAAACTAGTAAAATGTCTAAAAATACCTTTTATAACATTTAAACAATTTGAAACATATAAAAAAACAGATCTCGGAAATATTACTATAGCTTATTTTGGAGATTATTCCTCTGATTATGGGTACCTTTCTGCTAAAAATGGGACAGTATCGGCTCAATTATCTGGATCTATTAATCTTTCTAGACAAAAACTAAATAGATTCATTGAGATAGTAAAAGAAACTGAAAATATTACATTGAAAGATTGGTCTTTTATAATCTCTCATTTTCCAAAAAAGGTGCAACTATATAGAAATTTTGCTGGAAAAAAATTTGTTTTAGCTGGAGATATATCTGGATTTTTAGATCCATTTTTTGGTTTTGGAATAAATGGAGCGCTTATATCAGGAAAAATTGCTTCATTGAATTTTACAAATAAGCAAAAGGCATTAGAAGAATTTAAAAAATTTTCTTCATATATGAATAAAAATCTATTATTACACACATTTTATTGGCATCTTCCATTTAAAAATTATATTCGTACACAAATAATGAAATATCAAAAAAATCAATTCAGATCATTTAAAAGAAGTATACCTGGATTCACAGACAAAGATTGGTTAAAAATTGTTTCATGTGAGAAATTTAATAACAGTAAATCAGTTCAAAAATAAAAAAAAATCTAAAGATATTTAAGGTGATAAAAATAGAAAAAGCAACTTTTGGAGCAGGATGTTTTTGGGGAGTAGAATATAAATTTAGTACAATCAAGGGAGTTATTGATACAAAAGTAGGTTATGCTGGTGGGAAATTAAAAAATCCAACTTATGAAGATGTTTGTACAGATAATACTGGACATGCAGAAGTTGTTCAAGTTGTATTTAATCCTTCAGTTATAACTTATGAAAACCTTGTTGATTTTTTTTGGAAAATACATGACCCCACTCAATTAAATAGACAAGGCCCAGATATAGGTTCTCAATATAAATCAGTAATTTTTTATCATAATGAACAACAAAAAATAATTGCAAAAAAATCAAAAGAAAAACTAGAAAATTTAAAAAAATATAAAAAACCTATTGTAACAGAAATTATTCCAATAAAAAAATTTTATCCAGCTGAAGAATATCATCAGCGATATTTAGAAAAAAAGGGATTATAAAATTATTATTTGTAGATAATTAATTAAAAATAATTGCAATAAATTGACCAATATAATAAGCAGAAATTATTACAACAACAGCAATTATTAAATGCTCAAGAATTACTGCCCAAGGGTTTTTATTTCTACGTTTTGCAATCTTATAACTAAGAATATTTAATAAAGCCAGTCCCCAAATAACACTAATAAAAACTGCTGTTTTAAGTTCAACTAACAAAACAGGAATAATAAATGATGATGCAATAAAAAATTTACATAAAAATGTAGAAAAAGTTGATTCCCAAACCTCTTTTGATGTGTGTCGATTTTCAGATTCCTCAGATATATGAATACCCAAAGAGTCAGATAATGAATCAGCAATCGCAATCGTTAATATTCCACCAATAACAACAAGTTTTGAATCAGTCCCTGAATATAATCCTATCATCAAACCAAGTGTAGTAATTATTCCTGAGGTTAGACCAAAACTTAACCCAACCATAAATGAATGCTTCATTTACATCCTCTTAAATAATTACAAATTACAAATAGAAATAAAAATTAACTATAAAAAAAATTTGTAGAGAAAACTATTAAAATGTTTTGATTATATGGGCAGAAACATGGCAGTTACCATAGATAAAGAAAAATGCACGGCTTGTGGATCATGCGCCGATGTATGTCCAGTCGAAGCAATAACAGTTAAAGAAACTGCAGAAGTTAATAAAGAAGAATGCATCGACTGTGGAACATGTGTTGATGAATGTCCAGAAGGAGCAATATCATTATAAATTTTTTACAATATCCTCTTCTTTTGAAGAGGTTTTTTTTAATTTTTTTAAATTAAGAATACTTTTTACATATTTTTTTAAGCTCTGATGGACATTTTGGTAATATACCAGATTTTGTATATTTTTTTAATCTCTTTAACCAATAGGGGGTAATATCACATTGTTGAACAACTTCAACAAATTTAATTACTGTTTTAATAGTGCTAGGATGAAGGATATGTTCCATTTCACATGCATCAGATTCTGCAATCTTTTTATCAATACCTAAAAGAATTAAAAATTCCATTAATACATTATGTTTCTTTTTTGTTTCTAATGCAATTTTTTTACCTTTTTTTGTAAGAGTCACACCACTATATTTCTTATAATTTAAATAACCCTCGTTACTTAATTTTTTAAATATTTCTGTAACACTAGAAGGTTTTATATTTAAAGCATTTGCAATATCATTAGTATGAACCAACTTTTTATTTTTTTGAAGATCATACAAAATCTCTGCATAATCTTCAATTGTTTTCTTTCTCAAAAATCACACCCCCAATAAAACAAATCTTAATATTACTCCAACAATTAATGCAGTACTAATCATTATAGATGCAGATTTTATCATGTCTTTAATTCCCAATTCTTTAACCAAAACCGCAAACGCAGCAACACATGGAAAATAAACTGTTAACATAGTTGCTGCTATTACAAGTTGAAGAGGAGCCATATTTAAAGGAATTAACATCCCAACTGCCAAATCCTTTCTAAGAAAGCCAGTTACCATTGCAATACTAGCTCCACCAGGTAATCCAAAAAGCCCCTCCATTATAGGAGCAAGTGCGTTTCCAAGCCATTGCAAAAATCCAACTGTATATAAAATATTAATGATTAGAACACCAACAAATAAAAAGGGTATTGCTTCTTTTAAAAACCATTTTATTCGCATCCATGTTTTTTTTATAATAACATTAAAGCTCGGTCTTCTATATGGAGGAATTTCAAGAAATATTTCAGGACTAGGCCCCTTAATTATTCTGTTTAAAATAAGGCCAACGGTTATGTATATTATTATCAATGATAAAAAAACAAGTAAAATGTAGTAAATACCATAAGGACCAAGAATTCCAAAAATCATTGCCATCTGTGCCATACAAGGAATAGCTATTGCCAATAATGTTGCTGCAATGAAACGTTGTTTTCGAGTTTCTAATGTTCTTGTTGCAAGACATCCAGGAACGTTACATCCTAACCCAAGAAAAAGAGGGATTATTCCATAACCATGCATACCAATTTTGTGAAAGATGTTATCTACAAGTGTGGCAAGTCTTGGCAAGTAACCGCTGTCCTCAAGTATTGATAGCATAAAATAGAATGCGATTATATAAGGTAAAACCATTGCTAGAGGAACAAACAAACCTGTTGTTAACATTCCAAGTGATTCAGTAAATTCTACAACTCCAAAATCCTGACTTATAAGAATCTGATAAGCAATACCATCACCTAACCATTCACCAAAATCCATTATCAAAGGTTTATATACGATTTCAAAGATTTGTCCAATTACATTTACACTTAAAAATTCACCAATTAATCTAACTATCCAGAACGAAAAAAATATTACAATGATTGCTATAGGAATTCCTGTAAGAGGTTTAATTGTTAAATCATTAATTCTATCTCTTAGAGTATGATGTCTATGTCCAATTTTTTCTACTTTTTTTATTATCGATCCAATCTCTATCCATCTTCCCTCATCAATGGTAGGCTTTATTTTTTCAGAAGTTTTTGCTTTCTTTATTTTTGAAACTAATTCTTTTATTCCTTCCCCGGTCAAGGCAACAGTCGTAACTACTGGAACATTTAGAATCCTTTCGAGTTCATCTTTATCAATTTCAATTCCTAGATGTTTTGTTTCGTCCCATAAATTTAAAACAATAATTATTGGAATATTTCTTTCAAGAAGTTCTAAAGTTAAATATAGATTTCTTTCAAGATTTGTTGAATCAATTACGTCTATAATAACGTCTGCATCTTCAAGCATTTTTACTGCTACTTCTTCAGCTTTATTGGAGGGCTCTAATGAATATGTTCCTGGTGCATCAATAATTTCAACTTGTTTTCCATCTAGAATCATTTTTCCTTTTGAATAATCAATTGTTGTCCCAGGGTAATTTGAAGATATTACTTTTGCCCCAGTAAGTCTTGAAAAAACAACGCTTTTACCAACGTTTGGATTCCCCATTAAGACAATTTTTTTAATCATATAACCTCAACGATTATTTTATGAGCCATCCCTCGCCCTATCGTCATTTGACTGTATCCCACAGAGATAGTTAAAGGACCTCTAAGAGGTTGTCTACTAACAACTTTAACTATTTGTCCTTCTCTTACGCCTAATACATTTAATCTTCTTCTAAAACCTGGTCCACCATGAATTTCAATAATTCGTCCGCTATCTCCCCTATTTAAATGTACAAGAGACGCCGTTTTTCTGTGCATTGTTTAACTACTCCAATTTTTAGGTATACCTAAAAAATATATTGTATTAACAGGTATATAAAAATTTCGATATTTGCAAATTTAGATAAAAAAGAAAGATTTTAGGCAATATCAATATCTCTACATAAATAAACATTCTGGATTGCATTTAATAATTTAATTCCCTCTTCCATTGGTCTTTGAAATGCTTTTCTACCAGAAATAAGACCTGTTCCACCTGCTCTTTTATTTATTACTGCTGTTCTTACTGCCTGAGCAAAATCATTATCACCCGATGCTCCACCAGAATTTATCAAACCAACCCGCCCCATAAAACAATTAGCAATTTGATATCTTGTCATATCAATAGGATGATTTGATAATAGTTTTTCATATGCATTATTATCGATTTTTCCATAACTTATTCCCGCATTATTTAAAGCAATATATCCTCCATTTATTATTGGTTGTTTTTGCTTAACAATATCAGCTTCTATAGTAACTCCAATATGATTTGCTTGACCGGTTAGATCTGCAGAGCTGTGATAATCCTTTCCATCAATCTTAAAGGCAGGATTTCTAAGATAACACCATAAAACAGTTGCCATTCCAAGTTCATGAGCATATTTAAAAGCCTCACTTATTTCAATAATTTGTCTACTTGACTCCTTAGAACCAAAATAAATAGTTGCACCAACAGCTGCTGCCCCCATCTCAAAAGCTTGATCAATATTTGCAAAAATTATTTGGTCATATTTATTTGGATAAGTTAAAAGCTCATTATGATTTATCTTCAAAATAAATGGAATTTTATGAGCATATTTTCTTGAAATACTACCAAGAACTCCAAGAGTTGAAGCTACACCATTGCATCCTCCATTTATTGCAAGTTTTATAATATTTTCAGGATCAAAATAAATTGGATTAGGAGTAAATGAAGCCATTGCAGAATGTTCTATTCCCTGATCAACTGGTAGAATTGAAACATAACCTGTTCCAGCAAGTCGCCCATGAGTAAAAATAGATTTAAGATTTCTTAAAACATTTGTTGGTCTATCTGAATTTACAAAAACTCTATCTACAAAATCATTTCCTGGAAGATGTAAAGATTCCTTTTTAATCTTAGGATTATTAAAATCAAGTAAATAATCTGCTTCGTTACCAAGAAAATTTCTAATAGCATCAATATCCTGGCTCATATTGTTCTCAATCTCCTCAACCTCTTGCATTTTAAATCAACTCTACAATTATAAAATAATATATCCAAGCACAAAAACCTTATGGTAATTATTATAGATTTCCCTCTTCAAATCGGTTTTTTAGAATATTTAGCATTTCTTTTGTCATAGAAGATAGATTATATGAAGGTTTCCAACCCCATTCTTTTCTTGCTATTGAATCATCAATTGATTGAGGCCATGAATCAGCTATTTCTTGTCTGAAATCCGGTTTATAACTACATCTAAATTCAGGTATATGCTTTTTTATTTCATTAAATAATTCCTCTGCTGAAAAGCTCATAGATGCAATATTAAAATCACAATGATGATTAAGTTTTGAAATATCTGTTTCCATAAGATCAATAGTTGCCTTTATACAATCTGGCATGTACATCATTGGAAGAACTGTATCTTTTTTTAAAAAACAAGTATATTTTTTATTTTTAATCGCCTCATAAAAAATTTCGACAGCATAATCAGTAGTTCCACCTCCAGGTAGTGTTTCACTACTAATAATACCGGGATATCTAATACCTCTAACATCAATTCCAAATTTATTAAAATAATAATCTCCTAATGATTCCCCAGCTACTTTTGTAACTCCATACATTGTCTTTGGTTTTAAAATTGTTTCTTGAGGGGTATTTACTCTAGGTGTCTCAGGCCCAAAAACAGCAATTGAGCTCGGAACAAAAATACGAGTCAAATCAAATTCGTGGGCTATTTCAATAATATTGTAAAGTCCATTAACATTGACATCCCAACAAATTAAAGGCCTTTCTTCACCAACTGCAGATAAAATCGCTGCCATATTGTAAATTGTATCAATATCATATTCTTTTACAACTTTTTCAATTGTTTCTCGTTTAGTAATATCAATATATTCAAAAGGACCAGAATTTAGAAGTTTTTTACTAGGTTTAGTTTTTCTTCCGCAGGCTAAAACATTATCATTTCCATATTTATTTCTAAGAGCCATTGTTAGCTCTGATCCTATTTGCCCTACTGCACCGGTTACCAAAATATTATGCATTTTCTTTCCAGTCATATGTTTTTTCCCTCTAAAATCGATAAACTGCTATAAAAAAATAGTATAGATATTTTACTATATAAAAAAAGGAGGATGAATAAATATTAATTAAAAAATTACTCGATAGTCTCTGATTCTAAGTGAATCCATATTATACCAGAATTAGTAGAACCAAAACTCTCGATTGTGTCTGGTATATCAAGACCTATTTGAATCCAAACAAAATCAGATAGCCCACTAGTTGCATTAGTATTATTTAACGTGTATCTAACATGTGCTGTTTCATCCCAAGATGTACTGATTGTAGTGCTTGCTCTATTTGATATATTTGCACACATATCACTTGAATTACTATTTCCAGGAGCAAGAGTCCAAGCTGTTGTATTAGAAGTATTTACAATTGTGTTATTATCCCACATAAGTATTCCAGATGGATCACTTGTTATATTATCAGCATTTGCTGCCCTGTTTCCATGAATCCAAATTTTCATGTAACTACAATTTAACGATGAAACATTAATATGAGTGATATTTAAACTATATTGCTCTTCATTTACTATACCAAAAGCTGCAGAGAAATAGCTTTGTTGATTTAAGGAAACATTTCCAAGAAAAATTTTTAAACCAATATCAGTAACATTGTCACCAACAATTCTGAGCATCCTTTTACCGTCTGTGGAATTGTCTGACCCAATAAATCTAATGTCAGAATCACAAGGGTGTTGAATGCGATATTCATAAGCCATTTTTGTTACAGCATATTGTGTTGCCATTAACATATTTAGTACTAAAAAAATAACCCCAATAACCATTAACTTGCTATTCACCTTCATTTTTTTCACCACTTCCTCTATGCAATCCATAACACGACAAAATATATCGTGTTAATCATTACCGTGTTAACTGTTTACAAATGATTATATAAAAAGATTGTTTGTTAAAATGTCAAATTGGAAAATTAGTGTAAAAAAAACTATATAAATAAAAATTAAAAAATTGAAACAAATTAATAACGAGGAAACAAATTAGATTCTTTTACCAAAGTTGGTATAATATCTTCCCAAAAAAGTGCAGTAATATGCATACCATGAATTCCATTGATTTTTCTAATTTCATTAATAAGTTCAATAGCAATATCATGCCCTTCCTTTTTTTGATCTTTAGAATTTTTCATTCTATTATAAATATCATCAGGAATATCGACACCAGGAACAAAATATTTCATTCTTTCAGTCATTTTTAGAGATTTTAATGGGGTAATTCCTGCCAGAATATGGATTTTTTTATCAAGACCCCTAGAGCATATCTCATCCATCCAAAATTTAAATTTATCAATATTGAAAACACTTTGAGTTTGAATGAAATCTACTCCAGCCTCAATCTTTTTTTCTAGACGCTCTGCTCTTATTTCGAAAGGGTCTGCAAAAGGATTTGCAGCAGCCCCAATAAAAATATCTGGATTACCTGAAAGAATTTTATCTCCACTTTGAAAGATGCCATTATCTCTCATATCTCGAATAATTTTTATTAGTTGAATAGAATCTATATCAAAAACTCCTTTTGCACGGGGATGATTTCCAAAAGACTGATGATCTCCTGTTAAAAAAAGAATATTTTTTATCCCGATAGAACTTGCTCCAAGAACGTCGCTTTGAAGAGCTATTCTGTTTCTATCTCTACAAGTAATTTGCATTATTGGCTCTAAACCTTGTTTTAGAAGAATAACGCAACCAGCAAAACTTGATAATCTTACAACAGCTGTTTGATTATCAGTAATATTAAAAGCATCAGCATATCCTTTCAAAAATTCAGTCTTACTAATTATTTTTTCTGCATCAGAACCTTTAGGAGGCCCAATTTCTGCTGTAACAGCAAATCTACCTTCAGATAAAACTTTTTCAAGATTAGTTTTATGATTCAACTTATAAAACCCTCCTCATTACAATTGATTTAGACCAGTCTTTTGGTTCTTTAATTTCTTTAAATTTATATAACTGGTTTTTTTCTTTTAAACGATTAATGATAATATCCCATACACAATCAATCTCATTATCAATTTCACATTTTCCATCAATTGAACCCCCACAAGGACCATTCAACATATTTTTTGGACAACGTGCTAAAGGACATATACCATCAAATAAATCTTGAATGCAATCCCCACACATTATACATCGTTTTTCAAAGTCATTTGCTCTTTTAATTTCCCCTAAAAACAATGAATCAGTACCGGAAATAACATCAGCATGTTTAATAATTTCAGATACAGTTTGTACACCGTTTCCACAAGCAAGAACAAGTATTTTTTTTGCTTTTTCAACCTCTTCTTTATGTTTTCTAAAAAGACGTTTATCGTTTTGTAGATGACATGCTGGGTCTAATATAACCCAACCTGTTACTATGATGTCCTTATCTTCTAATATTTTTTTCATTGATAAAACTTCTTCTTCTCCCCCTGTATGACAAACAGTTGCACATTCACTACAACCAACTATAAAAACAGGTTTTCCTTCAATCGAATTTAATATAAAATCGATATCTTTTTGTTTGGTAATAATCATATTTGTAAAGGATGGTGTTACACAATTTAAGTATTTTCATTTAAAATCAAAATCTCTTTATATTTAATTTGTTCTTACTTATAAATAATATAAATAAGGAATTGGTTAAATGACAATATTAGATGATTTGAAAATTATTTCTGAAATCGATAAGTCTAACATGATTGATAGCGTTTCAACTTTACCAGAACAAATAAAAGAATCAAAAAAGATTATTGAGGAAATTACATTAAATAGTTTTTTCAAAATAGATAATATCTTGATCAGCGGAATGGGAGCTTCTTCGATTACTGGAGATATAATTCAGAGTTTTTTAAGAGATAAATTGGAGATACCGATCTATGTTTCAAGACAATATAATCTGCCTAAATGGGTAAATAAAAATACACTTGTTCTTACCCAAAGCTATTCTGGAAATACTGAAGAAACTCTAAGTACTTTTAAGCATGCGTATCAAAAAAGAAGTAAAATAATTGGAATATCATCTGGTGGAAAATTACAAGAATATTGTAAAAAAAGAAATATTGCACATATAAAAATTCCTGAAAACTATGCACCAAGAGCTGCTACAGGTTATGCATTATTTGCAGCTTTATTTACTTTAAAAAAAATAGGAATTTTAAAAATAAATTTAACACCCGAAATTGAAGAAACAATTTTAATAACAAATAGTCTAGTTAAAAAAAACAAAAAAGAAATTCTTGAAGAGGATAACCCGTCAAAACAAATGGCAAAAAAAATTTTTAATAAAATACCTCAAGTTTATGGTTTTAATTTTTTTGTTCCAATTGCAAGAAGATGGTGTAATCAATTCAATGAAAATAGTAAACTTATTTGTAGATACGATGAAGTATCCGAATGCAATCATAATGATATAGTCGGTTGGTCTTCAAATCCTGAGATTTCAAAAAAATTTATATGTATAATTTTTAGAGATAGCGAAAAGGAATCCATTTATATGGCAAAAAGAATAGATTTTATGAAAAAACTTTTTGAAGGTGTATCTGGCGATACCCTTGAGATATATGCCCAAGGTAAAAAGGATCTTTCAAAAATGATGTATTTAATGCTGCTCGGAGATTTTATAAGTTGCTATTTAGCAATTTTAAGAAAAATAGATCCAACTCCAGTTGTTGCAATAAATGAATTAAAAAATGAATTATCTAAATTATAGTTTTTTAAACAAAAGTAAATTTAAATATTAACAAATTATTCAATTAATAATAAAAATTAAACTCTAATAAAAAATGGGATGTAAAAAAAGTGATGTCTTATGTTAGAAAAATCTTCCAATGAATATCAACAATTAAAGACAAGTTCTTTTAAACAATCTTTAGATGGTAGGTATAAGACATTATTTGAACAAGTAAATGCCGCCGCCTTTTTAACAACTCTTGAGGGGACAGTTTTGGAAGCAAATCTCAAATCATGTGAACTTCTTGGTTATAACATTGAAGAAATGATGCAAATTTCTCTTAAAAAAATATTTCCGGATAAAACTGATTGGTCTCAATTAATTGAAGAAATATCTTCAAAAGGTGGAATTAATTTTGAAGCAGAAAATATAAGGAAGGATGGAACAGTATTTCCAGTGGACATTAGTACTTCACTTTTTATTATGGATGAAAAACCGGTAATGCTTGTATTAATTTGGGATATAACAGAACGAAAAAAAGCTGAAAAAAAATTAAAAGAAAGCGAAGAAAAATATCAAGGTTTATTTGAAAGCACAATTGATGGAATGTTAGTTCTTGATGCACGTGGTTCAATTTTAGATGTAAACAGAAAAGCACTTGAACTTATTTGTAAAATTAAAGAAGATTTGATTGGGCAAAATTTTCTTAATATGGGAATATTAACACCTAAATCATTATCAATTGTTGTAAACCAGTTTCATGAACTATTATCAAAAAAGATTGCAACTAGTCAAGAAACTGAGATCATCAACAAAGATGGAACTTTATTATTTGTAGAATTGAGTTCTTTTTTCCTTGTTAAAAAAGAAAATGAAGTTGATAACTTTGTTTTAGTAATAAGAGATATAAGCGATCGAAAACAAGCTGAAATAAAACTTGCACGAGAACATGAACTTCTTCAAACTTTAATGGATAGCATACCCGATTCTATTTACTTTAAGGATATGAACAATAAATTTATAATGGTAAATAAAGCAAAATCTACTCATTCTAATGTTAAACCTGAAGAAATGATAGGAAAAACAGATTTTGATTTTCTCCCTGAAGAAGAAGCAAGAAAGGCTTTTAATGATGATAAAGAAATTATGGATACAGGAACTTTTATTATAAATAAAATTGAAAAACTTACAAATGCTGATGGATCAGAGCGTTGGGTTTCAGTTACCAAGATACCACGTTTTGATAGAGAAGGAAATATTATCGGAACAATGGGCATTTCTAGAGATGTAACAGAATGGAAAAAACTTGAAGAAATGCAGAAGAGGGAAAAATAAAAAAAAATATTATTTAGATTTATATTTATTTTTTATAAATATTATAATAGATATTATTATAAATATTGTAACTAAAAATATTGGCAGGTTATAATCAAATAAATTACTTATCCTACTATCACCATTTTCTAACCCTATGTTTATAATTGCCGGTTTACTTTTTGAATTAGGTTTACCAAGATAACTACCAGTAATTAAAATTTTTAAAGTTTGATGTGAGAAGGAATTTGAAGGTATTACATTAATATCTATTTCTTGTTCATAATCATTTCCTTCTATAGATGAATCAAGTATAAAACTATCAGGATATTCGACGGTCCAATCATCAGGAATATTTTGTACATCTATTTGAACCTCTGTTGGACCATTTCCAAGATTTACAATTTTTATTGGTATATTTGTTTGTTCAAAAGGTGTAATTTCCATTCTATCTTTATCGATTTCAATATTTAGGGCTGAGAAGTAACCTATTTCAAAGGGTATTTCAAAGGTTTGTTCTTCAGCTAAAATTCCTGTAAATAAAAATCCCTTTATTTCTTTAGATTTTGCTTGAATTGTAACACAGGCCTGAGTATAAGCAGGAGCCTTTTCAGTGACGGTAATAGTTAAATATGAAGAAGTCCAAGGTGTTTCTAAATTTTTTACTTGAATATCAACAACCTTGTTTGTAATACTTGCATAACACCAATCAGATTTTTCAGTAATTGATAGTTCAATTGATAAAAATTTATTTTTTAATCTTCTTTCAGCTTTTTTTGCATATAAACCTGTAAGACTACATGTTATTTCTAAAGGAATTTCTATTATACCACTATTTGGTATAACACTTTCATCTATATGCTCATATTCGATTGATATTAATGGGGCCGCATAAAAAATTTTTTTTAAACTAAAACCGTTTTTATCTTGTTTTTTAATTATTTCATTAGAAAAAACATTAGGACTAAACATTAAAAAAGATATTAAAAAAACGATTATAATCATATAGATTTTTTTTGACATAAATCCTCATTCATAATTATATTTTTGTTACTATATTATGTTTATGATTCATATTGAATCTCTTATTTTAAAAATTGAAATAAAAATTTAAAATATGATATTTATTTTTTTAAAAAAGATTCTTTACCAAAATTTTAATAAGACCATTTTATTACAAAAAATAAAAGCTTTGATCGCGATAAGATCTAAATATTTTGGATGAAAAATGTTTGTAACAGATAAATTAATTTACATTCAGTTGCATAAAACAGGATGTACACATATTGCACATTTACTATCAAAATATATAGGGGGACAGCAATTAAAAAAACACTCTTGGTTACAAAACTATAATACAACAAAAACAATTATTGGGTCGATAAGAAATCCTTGGGATTGGTATGTTTCTTTATGGGCTTTTGGATGTAAAAAAGAGGGATATATCTATAATGAAACAACTCGACGTTATTTTTTATTTTTATTTCTTTTATTATCTAAGTTTAGACAAAGTCTAAGATATAAAGAGCCCTATTTTGATATTAATGATTTATATAGCCATTTTAAAAATGAAGTAAGAAAATCAACGAAAATATGGCAAAAAACATATGAAAATAACACAGATTCGAAATGCTTTAGAAACTGGTTAAATTTGATAAATAATCCAAAGAGGAAAATTGATTTTCAATTAGGATATAATGAATGTTCAATTAGTAAATTTGCAGGTTTAATGACATATAGATATTGCACCCTTTATCTAAAGGATTTTTTTCTTCCAAAAAATTTTAAAGGTATAAAAACATTAGAAGAATTGAAGAATTTTGATAAAAAAAATAATCTTACTAATTATTTTATTAAAACTGAAAATTTAGAAGAAGATTTTTTAAATATACTAGAAAAAATAGGTTATAATTTAGATAAAGCTACAATTGAATCAATTAAAAATAGTGGTAAAACTAACATTTCAAGTCATTATAATACAGGTTTTTATTATGATAAAGAAACCATAAATTTTGTTGCAGAAAAAGAAAAATTTATAATAGAAAAATTTGGCTATTCTCCTCCTAAACTTATAAATAAAACAAATGAATAACTTATGTGATATTAAAAATAATTTTTCTAAAACTAAAAATTTTTTAAAGTTTAATGTCGAAAACTGTTCTATAAATTATATATACCTACAATATTAATTTTTAATTAGGCATATAGATGATAAATAAAATAATTAAATATAATAATAAGATAATTAATATCATTTTTTTTATGATTTTTATTTCATTTATTGAAACTGCTAAACATGAAGAAAAACATAAGACAAAAGATAATGTCGAATTTAAAAAAATATCTTTAAAAATCTTTTATTAAAATAAATTGAAAAAAGTATATTGTGATACATAATGAAAAATTGGGAATGTGTTGTTAAAAAAGGATTTGGAGATAAAAATAATGTTTATGCTTGGTCAATTAAAAAATATAAAGGCTATCTTTACATTGGAACATTAAATAACAAAGGATGCCAGTTGTATAGATCGAAAACTGGTGATTTAGGATCTTGGAAAAAAATTGGGATTAATGGATTTGATAAAAATGCAATTTCTGCAGGTATTAGAAATATGATGGTCTATAAAGACCTATTATGGGTGGTAACAGGTTCATGGAATCATGGTGCTCAAGTCTGGGTTACAAATGGTGAAATGTCAGAAAAAAATGAAATTCTAAAATGGAAAAAGGCAAACGAAAACGGATTTGGAGAGGGAAAAAAAGTTCCAACAATAAGATCAATCTGTGTATTTAAGGACAAGTTATATATTGGAACCCGCAGTACAGACTGCCCACGTATTTATAGATATGATGGAGAAACTGATTTTAATAAAATCGACCAAACAAAATGGAAATATATTAATAAAAATTGGAAGAAACATCCAGAATTTGATCCATATCTACTTCTTGCTGGTCACTTAATTGTATTTAGATCAGCTAATGGTAAAGAATATCTATATGCAGGAATTTATATTGATGCAATACCACTTATTTATCAATTTTTTGAAAAACCTTCCTTTAAAAAATTGGCAAACATAATACGATTGTATTTTTTAAAATGTGAAATCTGGAGGTTTGACGGTAAAAATTGGAGAAAGGTAAATAAAAAAGGATTTGGAACAACAAATGTAATGGCATTATCTGCCCGAATTTTAAATAATTCTATTTATTATGGAACACATAATATTTTAGGGGGAGAGATTTGGAAATCAGAAGATGGTATAAATTGGAAACAAGTAGTAAAGAGGGGGTTTTTTAATCCATTTAATTGTGGATTTTGGGGAATGCAAATATTTAAAGAAAGATTAATAATTGGTACACAAAATCCATTACACGGTTGTCAAATTTGGGCAAGTACTTCAAATAACCCAAATTCAAATAAAGATTTTATACAAATAAACCAAAATGGTATGATTAAAAGGAAATTTTCCAATTTATTTCGTTTAAGAAAGCAGGATGGCGTTCAAGAATTAGAATCTTTTAAAGGTAATTTATATGTCGGAACCGCCTCTTGGGTGTCATATGCATTTAAAAAAGCAGGAGCGGGTTGTGAAGTTTGGAGAATATCTCAAAATTCTGAGATATTAAAATGATTTTAATGAATGGAAAAAAGAAATGTAATAAAAATATAATTCTAATAACAATAGATTCTCTTAGAGCAGATCATCTCCATTGTATGGGTTATCCAAAAAGCATTACACCAACTATTGATAGATTAGCTAAAAATGGATTATTATTTACTAACGCTATTTCAAATGCTCCATATACTCCTTATTCTATACCCTCCTTTATATCATCTAATCTACCTCCTTTGCATGGAAAAATTAGGCATACAATCGCACAAGTTTTAAAAAATTATGGATATAAAACAGCAGCTTTTAATCCTAATACGATAATATTTTCTGATACTTATGAAGGATGTGATATCTCTAATGGATTTGATATCTATGATTTGATGCTTGATTATAATAAAAGATGCATGTTAACATTGAGTTTTTTAAGGATGGAGCTAATGAAATATTTTAGATTAAAATTTAATGAAGATAATCTTATTTACAAAATTGTTTACAATTTCTATAATAAAATAATTAAAATATTTCCTGAAATTTTTTCTCCAAAAGATTATAACTATGTCCCAAATGCTGAATCAATTAATAATAGGGCAATTGATTGGATTAAAAATCAAAAAAATAGGTTTTTTCTTTGGTTACATTATATGGATGTCCATCAACCTTATGCCCCAATTGATTATAAGAACAAAAAAGAATTGTTTTATCTCATTAGCAAATATAGAGATTTTCCAAATATGTTAAATGAAGAAGAAGTTAAAAAACTTATCAATTTATATGATCTTGAAATTAAATATGTTGATAAAGCAATAAATAAATTTTTAACAAAATTAAAAGAAGAAAATCATTTGGAAAATACTATAATTATAATTAGTGCTGATCATGGTGAAGCATTTGATGAACATGGTGCTCTAGGTCACGGTGGGCAATTTAGAGTTCAACTTTATGATGAGTATATAAAAGTTCCATTAGTAATTTGGGGTCTTGAAAAAAGAGGGGTTATTGATAGGCAAGTGCAACTTTTAGATTTAGCCCCGACTATTTGTGATTTAATTAATATACCGATACATCCAAATTTTTTTGGAAAAAGTTATTTTAAGATATCTAGTGAAGGAACAATTATTACTTCTGAATTCGATATTGCATACAGAACAAAAAATTATAAATTGATTATTAAAAAATCAAATAAAGAAAAAAATGAGCTCTATGACTTAAAAAATGATCCACATGAAAGAAATAATATTTATAATAATCATAAAATTATGAAAAAATTAAGATATAACTTATTATCTCTTATAAAAAAATATAAAAATAAAGACAAACTCATAAAAATTAATGTAAATAATAAAATAAAATATCCTAATAACAAATTTTATTATTCAACAAATATTTTTTTTAAATAACACTTATTTTTATTAGAAAATAAAAATTTAAATCATTATAGTATTTATCAAATTGATTCAAAGCTTGAAAATAAGATTTTAATATAGATAAATTAGAAAAATGTAAAATTGACTTTTTTATAAAAAGAAAATTACGCGGGGAGGGAGATTCGAACTCCCGAGGTCGTAAGACCAAAGGATTAGCAATCCTTCGCCGTACCGGGCTGGGCCATCCCCGCTTGAACAAGACAAATAATTAAACCCGATAAAAAGGTTATGTAGACATAAAACAAATATTAAAATATTAAACCTATATTATATCAATTATTATGGGGGACTGGACCGAAAAATATAGACCTAGAAGTTTAGATGAGGTCATAGGAAATGAACGTGCAATAATTGAGCTTAGAAACTGGGCCAGCTCTTGGGATAAAGTCATCCCAAAAAAAAGAGCAGTTATTTTATCAGGTAAACCAGGAACAGGGAAAACAAGTAGTGCACTTGCACTCGCAAATGATTTTGGGTGGACTGCAATAGAACTAAATACATCAGATGCAAGAAATGCAATAAAAATCAAACATGTTGCAACATATGGTTCAGTAAATGAAACTTTTTCAGATGATGGAAAGTTTATATCATCAAAACTAGGCGGTAGAAAATTAATAATTTTAGATGAAGCTGACAATCTATATGAAACTAATGTAAAAACAAAAATAGATGGTAGTGATCTTAGTGACAGAGGAGGAAAAAAAGCAATAATTGAAACAATAAAACAAACACAGCAACCAATAATTTTGATAGTTAATGATTACTATAATTTAATTAAAGGAAAAGGTGATGTTTTAAAAAATTATTGTAAACTTATAAAATTTTTTAATCCTTATCCTAGCATAGTTTTTAACCTTTTAAAAAAAATCTGTGTAAAAGAAGATATTTTGGTTGATCAAAAGGTCTTAAAAATCATTTCAGATAGATGTAAAGGAGACGTTCGTTCAGCAATAAATGATTTACAATCATTATGCGTTGATAAAAAAAATGTTGATATTAAATCTCTAAAAGTGTTAGGATATAGAGATAGAAAAAAAGATATTTTTAACGCACTTAGGGGAATATTTAAAACAAAAAATATTAAAATTATTAAAGAGGATTTAACAAATCTAGATCTAGATCCAAAACTCAGACTATTATGGCTCAATGAAAACCTTCCAAAAGAATATATTGATTACAACGACCTTGCAAATGGTTACAACGCCTTATCAAAAGCAGACATCTTTCTTGGTAGAACCCAAAAAAGACAGAATTATGCTCTATGGTCTTATGCCTGCGATTTAATGAGTGGAGGAGTTGCTATTTCAAAATCCCATAATTATCCAAACGAAAGTTATAATTTTCCAACCTGGCTACGTGAAAAAAAAGGAAAAAAAAATCAAACAGATATAAGAAATTTAATTATTGAAAAGATTAGTGGTAAATGCCATAATTCAAAATATAAAAGTAAAGATTATATTTTATCATATTTCATACATATGTTTAGAAATAATACATATTTTGCAATAAAGATGAAAAATAAATTTGATTTTTCAGAAACAGAAATTAAATATCTTCTTGGTGAGAGCCATAAAAATAAGTTAAAAGATATATTAAATTCACCTGAAATTTTATATGAAAAGCCTATTTCCGAATCCACCATTTCTAAAGATAATAAAAAAGAAAATTTGCAACAAAATCTATTTGACTTTTAATTTAAGATCCTCAAGTTGTTTCATTGCTTCAACAGCTTCATGTTTATATTTTTCTTTTAGTTTATTATAAGTTTCATCTGATATCTGTTTTGATCTATATTTTTTTTCAATATCTTTTAATAATTCCATAAGTAATGCTTTTTTTGTACTAAGAAACTCTTCAGATGATCCAATTGGTTCTTTTATTTTTTGACTTTTTTGTTTTTTAAATGTATAAAGCGTTAGAAAAATTACAATTACTAAAAGTAGTATAATTAAAACAGTTATATACCAATCTAATGTAGGTTCAGGCGGTTTGTATAACTGAAGTTTAAAGTTTGCATCATTTTGTAAATCTGTTCCACTAAATATTTTATTTCCATCAAATGTTACAGAAATTGAATCTGTATCTCTTAAAACTGTCTTAGTAAAATCAATATCTTTTTCAAGTTTATATGATAAACTTACCTCTATTTTATCTTCCTTTAATAAGCCAAGACTTGATATGTTAAATAAAAATTTATTACTATCTTCTTTCCTTGAATCAGGTTTATTTGAATTAACTATTAAATTAATGTCGTAAGCTCCAGTTTGTATCCAAGAAGATAAAATATTATAAGATTCATTAGAATCTCCCTGGATTGCAAGTTCTTCAGTTACTGACAGATAATTTTCTTTTGTTGATATTGTAATAATGTGATCTAAAGTTATCATGCCTTCTTCAGATGCTAAAGTTTTTGGCAAAATTATAGTTAATGCACATACTAATAAGAGACATAATAATATTTTCCTCATAAATCTCCCTTCAGGGTCATAATTTTTGGTATTTATTTAATTTTCTAAAAAACAGACTGTGTAAAAAGTCCTTTTCTAAAAAAAATAACTTGAAAGTTAAACTGTTTTTAATTTGATTTTATGATAATATATTTTACGCATTTTTTTTAAACAAAAAGTTTTTATATTATATCATGTATTCGTGTAGCATACTAGCGTGCTACATTATAGCATATAGTAGGTGAGTAAAATGACAAAAAAAGCCGAAAAAATAAACCAAAAATTAAGGCAGCTGGGAAAGCCACTAGGCATAAATGAAATAGATGCAATAAAAGCCAAAAGAACACTAAAAAATGTAGTATCAATAGCAATCATTGGCGTAATATTTGGATTAATTGGATGGTTGATTAGCCCAGGGGGACAAGCAGGTTATTATTATGGAGGAGGAGGCATAAGAGATTTTCATCTTTTATTTAGAGGGCTTTTTTAAAGGGTAAGAGGGGCTATCCTCTTACTTATCAATAAAAGGCAAAAAATGTTTTTTAAAAAACATAAACCACTAAACATGGTATGGGAAACAACACTAAATTGTAATATGAATTGCATACATTGTGGTTCCTCTGCAGGAACCAAAAGAAAAAAAGAACTCTCGACAAAAGAATCGATAACAGTATTAGATGATCTCAAAAAACTTGGAACAAATCTTGTTACAATGATGGGAGGGGAACCATTTTTAAGGAAAGATTGGGAAATTATTGCAAAGCACATAAAAGATATAGGAATGGAATTAACAATTATTTCAAATGGATATCTAATAAATGAAAAGATAATATCAAAATTAAGAAAACTAGATCCATATACCATTGGAATAAGTATAGACGGAGGAAAGAAAGAAACACATGATAATATTAGAAGAATAAAAGGTTCATTTAAAAAATGTAAAAAAAGCCTTGATTTACTAGTAAAAGCAAACATTAGAAGATCTGTAATCACAACAGTTCATAAAAAAAACTATAACGAACTTCCTCTACTTCGAAAACAACTTTTGAATAAAAACTTAGCTTGGCAAATTCAGATGGCAGTCCCTATTGGTCGTTTTCCTAAAAAATTAATGCTTTCGAAAGAAGAATTCTACTCAGTAGCTCTTTTTATTTCATCAACAAGAAGGAAGTTTAAAACAAAAGAAATAGCAATTTTCGGGGCACATAACTTTGGATATTTCTCAGAGGTATTACCAAACATTATGTTATTTCCATGGAAAGGTTGTCAGGCGGGAATCAGCACTATTGGTCTTACAAGTGATGGAAAAGTAAAAGGATGCATGTCTCTCCCAAATAGTTATATACAAGGAGATGTTAGAAAAAAAGATATTTCTGAAATTTGGAATGATTCTAATTTTGCAGCATATAACAGAAAATTTAAAGAATCTAATTTGAAAGGAGAATGTAATACTTGTAAATATGGTAAAAAATGTAAGGGTGGATGCATAACTGTTTCTTACTCTTTAAAAAAAGAAGAACATAACAACCCATATTGTTTAAATTTGATTGAGAAAAATGAGATTTTATCTTAGTTTTTGGTTTTAAATACATTTTTAGGTAGTTATTTGTTTTTTCTAAGTGTTTAAATCCTTTCCCCACAACCCTGTGATATCAACATGAAAAAAACACCATTTTTTAACCTATCATGATTTTGTGAATAAAAAAAGAGATTTAAACTCGATGTAAAACCTATATTCCCCTTATTTCTTCTTATGTAAAGAAAAATAATCTATTATGGAAAAAGTTATTTTTCTAAAAAAAGTCATAAAAGAAATATTGGAGTTGTAAGTTTTATTAACTTGTATCATTTCTTCTAATCATGGAAAAAAATTATTGGTATTTGAAACTAACAATAATTACACTTATTATTATAATGGTTTTTTTGTTAATCTTTTCAATTCTAAAAGAGGATTTTTTATGGAGTTTTTTTGCATTTATTATGATATTTATATCTTTAATTCCAGCAATTATAAGATATTATTTAAAAATTAAAATACCGTTTTTATTTGATATTTTTATTAGTTTGGCTTTTATTTTTCACATGGGCGATGGTTTACTTGAAATTAGTAATTCCTTTCTTATGTATAACAAATTCACACATTTTTTTTCAGCAGTTGTTGTTGCTTTTATTTTTTTGAATATTATTTTTATTTTTAATGAGTATTATAGAGGTATTGCCGTTAATAATTTTAAGATAATGTTTGATGTTATAGTAATTACAATGGCATTTGGTGTAGTCTGGGAGTTTATGGAATGGGCTAGTGATTTTTTATTTAATTTAAATGCACAACCTAGTCTTGATGATACAATGGGCGATCTTTTTGCAGATACTTTAGGCGGTTTATTTGTTGCTTTTATTGGTTTTTTATTAATAAAAAGGGGGATTTTAAAAAAATTTTCAAAGGATTTTAAAAAACATTTTAACGATTTAATCGAAAAAAACTAATAAATTACAAAAGGTTTTTAGAAAGGATATAATATTTTAGAATTTAGAAATGAATAAAGATATTATTAGAATTGGGGGAGTTTTGTTATCATATTTCTTAAAAATATTAATGATAATACTTTTAATTATATCCATTGCAAATAGACATGTTGAATGGATTTTTGGTACAAGTTTAGCCATTATAGTAAGTTTGATTCCAACTATACTAAAAAGAAATTATCAAATTACTTTACCAATTATTTTAGATATTTTAATAACAACTGCTCTTTTTTTACATATCGGCGGTGGTATTTTAGGTGCTTATGGAATAATCCATTATGACACATTAACTCATTTTGTATCTTCATTTTTGATTGCATTCCTTGCGTTTGTTATAATCTATATTTTAGACGAATATTGGGATGGACTTATGATGGATAAATATGCTATGGCATTTGTAGTGGTTTTTACAACTATTGCAATGGGCGTTATATGGGAATTTAATGAATGGATTACAGATATATTATTTGGAACACAAGAACAATGGGGTTATAACGACACAATAAAGGATCTATTTGTAGATATGATTGCAGGGATTGCTATGGCGCTAATAGGTGTCACTATGATTAAACGCGGAAGCTTTGACGAACTTACTGAAGATTTTGGTGAACAAATTGATAAAAAAATAATTAAAAAAAGGATGAACAAAAAAAATGGGTAAGATAAAAATTATTTGTAGAAAACGATGTTTTTCATTTAGTTTCTTACTTAGAATTGTGATGATTATTTCATTATTTTTAGCAATATGGAGAAAAGATTGGGTATGGGTTGTTGGCACTTTTATTGGCTTATCTATAAGTATTTTACCAAGTATACTTAAAAAAGATGTAAAATTTACTTTACCATGGATACTTGATTTTCTAATTGCTCTTGTTACAATATTACATATGTGTGGAAGATTATTTGATTTCTATTACACAATTGAAAATTATCAGTTAATAACTAGGTTTTTTATATCCTTACTTGTAGCTTTCATTGGTCTTGCCATGATATTTATTTTTGATGAACATTGGGATGGTCTTAAAATGGATAAGTATGCTATGGCATTTGTAACAGTTATTTTTACAATGGCGGTTGGAGTGTTTCTTGAATTTATCAAGTGGATAAATATAACTGGAACTTATTATGTAAAAACAAATAATGTTTTAATGATTAATCTATCTTTAGATACAATTGCTGGAATAATTATTGCAATAATTGGAGTTTCATTAATTAAAAGCGGTAGGCTTGAAAAAATCACAGATGATTTTGGTAATCAAATAAATAAAATAGTTATTGATAGAATTGAAAAAAGTCGTTAAATATATAACAAGGGTATATTATATTCAAATACTGAGGATAAACTTTTATGGAATTTCCTGATATCTTTCAATATTTAGAGCCTTATAAAAATATATTTTATCTTGTTATTATAATTATAATTTCGTATGTAATTTTTAGTATTATTTTAAGAATTTTAAAAAAGCAATTATTAAAAAAAGTTCAAAGGAAAAAACAAATTTCAAATATAATGTTATTTCTTGATTTATTGAAATTTTTATTTGCAATTTTTTTATTTATTATTATTCTATCAGTCTATTACGGAAGTTGGGGCGAACTTGGTTTTATAGTAGGATTATTAACTGTTGCTCTAGGTTGGGCTCTCCAAAAACCAATTAGCGGTGTTGTTGCTTGGTTAATTATTATCAGTCGCAGGCCCTTTAAAATTGGAGATCGAGTTATAATTCTAGGTATGAAAGGAGATATAAAAAATATTTCATTAACACATATTTTTTTAGATGAGGTTGGGGGAACAATTGATGGTGAAGAAAATTCTGGTAGAACTATTATGATTCCAACTTCAATTATTTTTGAACAAGAAGTAATAAATTATACAGAACTTGATGATTATATATTAGACGAAATTGTAACAGCAATTACCTACGAAAGTAATTTAGAAAAAGCAGAGAAATTAATTTGTGGTTCTGTTAATAAAATTATGAAAAGTTATTGGGAAAAATTTCCAAAAAAAATTTCTCAAGAACCTCATATTAGATTAAAATTTATGGAGTCAGGAATAAACGTTACTGTTAGATATTATTCTCTTGCAACTATTAGAAATGCAATTTTTACTGAAATTGTTAGAGAGATTTTTAAAAATATTAAATCTTCAAAGGATGTAGAAATTGCATATCCACATACTGAAGTATTGTTTCGTAATAAGAAATAATTGTTGAATATTTTTTAATTTTTCATTTTGACATTCTAACGCGATATCTTTATATAACATAGTATAGAAAATGTCTCGTGATAACTATTATCAAAATAGAGAGGTGGCAATAGATGAAAAAGAAAATGGTTATGGTTGTGGATGATAACGCAGATCTTATACATATGATAAAAAAAATGCTTGAAAAAATAACTGATTATACCGTTATCGGCGTACAAAGCGGTAAAGATTGCTTCAAAACACTAAAAAGTGGTGAAATTCCAGATCTTATGCTACTTGATATAATGATGCCGGGAATGACTGGTTGGGACGTTTTAGCAAAATTAAGAAACGATCCAATGTGGGAAAAAATTCCAGTGATATTTTTAACTGCAAAAGATGATGATGCTAGTGTTGGTCTTGGAACTCTAACAAGTGAAGGTTATATTACAAAACCATTTGATATATCTTATTTAAAGGAAATAGTAGACAAGTTTATTTAAATGAGGGGAAAAAAATGTTTGAAGAAAATAACACTGATGTTATGAATCATGTAATGAATTCTTTTTTTAAAGTAATTTCAACTAGAACAACACCTGCTCATGCTTGGCTAACGTTAAAAAAAATGATAGGGAAATTAACCTATAATTACAATTTTTTAGAAAATATTTATGTTGTAGAAATAAAAAATATAAAAGAAATGGAGTACTATAATACAAACATTAAAAGTATTGTAAATATTGAGTCAAATGTAATTGACAACGTAAATAGAAATATTATTGGAAAATTAATTCAATCATTTGCTGATGAGATAATAAAATATCTAGGTAAAAAAGCAGGATACCATCTTTTATGTGAATTCAGATATGACTTAGGTGATGAATATTTTTCAATTATTAAAAGTATGGGTGTTGACTTGCATCTTGATACACTTGAATATGATCTTTATGGATATGATAATGAAAAAGATTTAATAGAAAAAAAGAACAACAAGGAAAATGAAATATTAAGTGAATTAATTTAATTAATATTATTAATTTTTATTATTTTATCCTAATTTATTTTTTATTATTTGGATTTATTACTTAAAACAATTATTTCTAAAAATTTGTGTAAATTTTATTTAAGGATAAATTATTAATATTATATTTGTTTTAAAAATATTATGCGAGTCTGTATTGGAGGAACTTTTAATATTTTACATAAAGGCCATGAGAGCCTAATTGATAAAGCATTTAAAACTGCAGGTAAGAATGGTATGGTTTTTATTGGTATAACAAACGGAAAGATGTTAAATAAAAAAAAAAATGTTAAACCATTTGAAAATAGAGTAAAAGCCATAAATAAATATATTTTATCAAAAGGGTATACTATATATACAGAAATTAAACCAATATATAATAAATATGGTCCTACTATTAATGGAGAATTTGACGTAATTGTAGTTTCAACTGAAACTTTTAAAACGGCTGAAAAAATAAATAAAAAACGAATAAAAAATGGAAAAAAACCATTAATCATTTTTAAAATTCCTATGGTATTGGCAGAAGATAAAAAACCAATAAGTGCTACTAGAATTTTTAATAAAAATATTGATAGAAAAGGAAAGATAAAAAAATAATTAAAAAATTAATTTTTTTAGAAAATTATATAAAGTTGTTATATTGATAAACCCATGAATATAAAATGAAATATGACGAAAAACCAACTTATAAAGTAAGATTGTTATGTAGAAATTGCAATACTGATTGGACCTACGAAGTTGAAAAAGGGACTTATGTAAGAAGCGAAAAAGATAATAATTATATGATAAAAAGAGGGGAAAAGAAAAAGAAATATTTTAGTTGCCCTAAATGCGGTGCAAATAAAAAAATTGCAAGGCTTCCATTAAACTAATTTAAATAAAAAATTAATAAAAAAGTCAAACACCCTAAAAATACACTCTTTGTTTATCCAACTTTTAATTATTATTAAAAAAGATTTTAAAATATTTTTACAAAGAGGAAAAATGATCTTTTATTATTTATTAAAAAAATTTATTATTTTTTTATCATTGTTTTATAAATAGGATAAAAATGTTCAAATTCCTCAAGTTGCCATAATAAAAAACCAAAATTTTCCTCTTCTACATTATATTTAGAAATATTATCCATTTTCAACATATTTTCCCCTTCTTGTATATAATAATATTTCTAAGACATAGTATAAATAATTTTCTATAATTGTTTTTTAAATAATTTATTTTTAATGTAAAAAATTAAAAAAATTGTAAAAATTGCATAAATAATACTAATATCAGGTGTTTTTATTGAAGGAGGTTTACCCATAATTTTTACATCAATATAATTTTTTGAATAATTATTTGCATTTATTATGTTATTATCTGAATTTTTTAGATATATTCCATAATTCTTATTTTTAACAATAATGTTGTTAGAAATATTATTATTATTTGAATATTCTAAAGACAAACCAAACGCTCCTCCTCCAATATAATTATATGTAATATTATTATGATTTGAATAGTCCAAACCAATTGCTATGCTATTTTCTGTAAAGTTATTATTTTTAATAATATTATTATTTGACCATCTTCCTAAAATAAAAGATTTTATGCTGTCAAAAAAATAATTATTAATTATTTTATTATTTTTAGATTCGAAAAAAACTAATGCTCGGTCAGAATTTCTTATAAAATTATTTTTTGAAATAATATTATTTGATGAATTATAAACTCTAATTCCTTCAGAGTTTTCAGTTATTATATTTCTAGATATATTAATATAAGAGTAATCGGCTCCTGAGATATATATCCCCATTTTTCCTTTTGTAATAGTAAAATTTGTGATATTAACATGAGAGGATTTAATAAAAAATATGTAAAGTCTTTTGTATCCCTCCACTATTGTTGTATTTTTATCAATTCCAACTAAATTTATTGATTTATTAATCAAAATGCTTTCATTATATGTTCCAGGATAAACAATTATTGTATCGTTATTTGAAGAATTGTCAATTGCATTTTGAATTAGTGTATAGTTACCAAATCCTGGTCTTCCAACATATAAAATATTATTATTTTTTGCAATGGAAATATCACTAATGCACATAAAAAAACTAAAAAATAAAATGGAAAATATAAAAATTATAGCCCCCTTCTCTAACTTTTTTTTCCATTTATGCATTATAAAGCGTAATCCATAATAGCAACTTATATCTTTCTTTAAACCAAAAAAATAAAGAAAAAAATACAGGATGAATTCCTGCTAATTTTTAAAGTGTATTAAATTTTTTAAGTTGTTTCTTCGACCACAGTTATTTCTGTTGTTTCTGTATCAGTTAATCCATCCTCATCTGTAACAGTTAATGTAACTGTATATGTTCCAACCGTTGTATAATTATGTGTTGGATTTTGATCTGTTGACGCCATTTCGTCACCAAAGTCCCATTCCCAACTTGTGATATTAGTATCTCCCTTTGTAGAACTATCTGTAAATTGAGCTGATATATTAACAGTAATATTACCTTCAGGAACAGTAATACCCGCTGTTGGTGGTGTTCCAATAATTACAGTAGTAGAATATTCATCAGTGTCTGTTCCATCACTTATTGTTAATGTAACTGTATAAACCCCATTTAAATCATATATAAATTCTGGATTTTGTTCTGTAGAATCTTCTTCTCCATCACCATCAAAATCCCATGACCAAGTTAAAGTATCATTTTCATCTTCGTCAGTAGATCCATCAGTAAACGTAACAGTTTTGTTAACAATTTCAGAACTAAACATTGCTACAGGAGCATTATTTTCTGTTGTTTCTTCCTCTTCTTTTTCTTCAACGCAACCGCTTATTATTCCTACTAGTAATACGATTGTTACTAGTACAATAAACATTTTTTTCATTTAATTCATCTCTCCCACTATACTATTATATATCACTATATTTACTATATAGATTTCTAGACTTATTGATATTAAAGAGAGTATTTATCTTTTTCGGATTATTTTAGTTGAAAAAATACTTTAAATGATATCTTCTTAATATTTTTTAATGAATAATTTTATAATAACATTTCCTATTATGGTTGCTGGATGCATAATTCTCCCAATATGGAGGGTGGAATTTTGACTAAAATAACAGCACATGACTTAGCAAAAAAACAAAAAGAAATTTCAGTTGCAGAATTCTTTGAACGAAATAAGCATATACTTGGCTTTGGAAACCAAACAAGGGCACTAATTACAAGTGTAAAAGAAGGTGTTGACAACGGTCTAGATGCTTGTGAAGAAGCAAATATTTTACCCGAAATTTATATTGAAATCAAAAATAATGAAGATGGCGAATGTAAACTAATTGTTGAGGATAACGGTCCCGGAATAATAAAAAAACAGATTCCACATATTTTTGGAAGGCTTCTTTACGGTTCAAGATTTCATGCAATAAGACAAAGTAGAGGGCAACAAGGAATTGGAATTTCTGCAGTTGTATTATATGGACAACTTACTACAGGAAAACATGCAAAAATTATATCAAAAGTAACCGAGGATAGACCTGCAATGGTTACCGAGCTTGCAATAGATACAAATAAAAATAGAGCAGAGGTAATATCAAAAGATACACAACATTGGGAAAAACCGCATGGAACTAGAGTAGAAATAAGCATACTTGCAGATTATAAAAGGGGAAAAAAATATGTATATGACTATTTACAAAGTACTTCTATTGTTAATCCTCACGCACAGATAGTTTACAAAGAACACAATGGTACAAAACATATATTTGAAAGAACGTCTGAAATACTTCCTAGAACTTCAATTGAAATTAAACCTCATCCATATGGTGTTGAATTAGGCACTCTTATCAAAATGGCAAAACATACTAAAGCTAGGCAGTTAAACTCTTTTTTAAAAACTGAATTTAGCAGTATGGGAGATAGAACTACTAATGCAGCTTTAGAAAAAGCAAATCTAGAAAAAAATCTAAATCCAAAAGAATTAACAAGAGAACAATTTTTAGTATTACACCGTTCTTTTAAAAAAATAAAAATTATGGCCCCATCAACAGATTGTCTTTCACCAATTGGTGAAACTTTAATAAAAAGAAGTTTAAAACATGAAACTCAAGAAATTTCCCCAGAATTTATAATAACATCATCAAGACCTCCATCAGTGTACTCAGGAAATCCATTTCAGGTCGAAGTAGGTCTTGTATACGGTGGAAATCTACCAAAAGAAGGCCCGGTAAAAATATTACGTTTTGCAAATCGAGTTCCTTTACTTTATCAGCAAGGCGGTTGTGTTATTACTTCTGCAATATCTTCAATAGATTGGAGGAGATATGGCCTTGATCAGCCCTCTGGTAAAGGAATACCTTCAGGGCCTGCTATATTTATAACCCATATCTCATCAACACTTATTCCTTTTACATCTGAAAGCAAAGAGGCAATAGCAGATATTGATGAAATTGAAAATGAGATAAAACTTTCATTTAGAGAATGCGCAAGAAAGGTTCAGCATCATATAAATAAAAAAGTAAGACGTGCAAAGACAAGGGAAAAATTTGATTTGATCACCAGAATTCTTCCCGAAATCGCAAAAAAATCATCTAATATGATTAATAAACCTATTCCATCTCTCGAACCAATTATCACAAAAATTATGGATGTTGTATGGATTGAAGATGTTATTGAATATGAAAAGATAAATAGAAAACCAGTTCAAACAACGTTAACTGGTAAATCGTCAGAAGAAGAACAGGAAGGAACAATTACAAAAAGCAAAATTTTAGTTGTAAATTATAAACAAAAACCCCAAAAATTTAACCTGTATGCAATAATTCCAGAAGACGCAATTGTTGGAGAAGCAAATCCAAAACCTTCTAAGATAACAGATAACTATATTAAATGGAATCTAGAGACTATTAATCCTGCAAATAAGATTGATATTACTTTTGAACTTGCAGGTCTAGAAAAAGGCGATCTTGATGAAAATGACCTTTATATTGAAAATATAAACCCTTCTTTTGTAATAGGTGCTGACAAATGGGAAGGTGATTAATTGGTTAATAAAGATTATTCAAATGTTCTTTCAAAAATAAATGCAGTTGCTGAAAAAATATATAATGATTTTAAAAATACGGAAATCCCCTTTCTAACACTTCCAACTCGCTCAAAATCAAATATTATATTTGATGAAAAACTAAATGTATGGAAATATGGACAAAATAAAACATCTAGACAGGCAAGTAATCTTGATGGAGCATATATGTTACTTCGTACGATGTACATGGCGGATTTTATTAAAGAAATGATTAAGGTAAAAAAATCATCAACTCTTAGAGAGATGTATTATATATCTGAAGGATGGGATCTTGCAAAATTTCATTCCCAGCAAGAATCAAATTTACTTGCAGAAGATCTTGAAGTAATTACAAGCTGCATGAGAGAAGATTTTAAACTAAGACCTGAAGAAGACGGTGCAAGAGTAATTGGAAATCTTACAATTGAAGAGATAACAAGAAACAATACAAAAAAGAAAATCCATTGCCAGGACGATGTTGGTGATGCCGGTTATTCTATTCCATATAATGTCGAGCCAGAAAAAATAACTATTAAAGGAGTTGATGCAGATTTTATTATCGCAATAGAAACTGGAGGTATGTTTGATAGACTTGTTGAAAACGGTTTTGATACTTCAAATAGAGCAATTCTTGTTCATTTAAAAGGTCAACCAGCGCGATCAACAAGACGTTTTATAAAAAGATTAAATGAAGAAACAAACCTTCCGGTTTTAATTTTTACAGATTGTGATCCATGGAGTTTTAGAATCTTTGCAAGTGTTGCATTTGGGGCTATTAAAACTGCTCATATCTCTGAATATCTTGCAACTCCAGCTTCACAGTATTTAGGAGTCACTCCTTCAGATATTGAAAACTATGACCTGCCTACAGACAAATTATCAAAGGAAGATGTAAATGCATTGAAAAGCGAACTATCTGATCCCCGTTTTCAAGATTCCTTTTGGAAAGGAGAAATAAAACTACAAATTAAAATTGGAAAGAAATCAGAACAACAGGCACTTGCTAAATATGGTCTTGATTATGTAACAGATACCTATCTACCTGAAAAACTATCAGAAATGGGGATTTATAAAAAATAAGTTTAATTATATTCCCCATACTTCCTCAGGAGGAATCATAAGTGTTCTTAATCGTAGTACATTGTGTTCATCGATTTCAATGTATGTTTTGCTAAATAAACCTCCTTCTTTTTCTTTTGGGTATGTATATACATGAATCATTTTCCCATTTATGAATTCAGGTTTTGGTTTTTCTAGTTCGCAGATTTTTTTTCTTACTGAACATATATGACTGTAAAAAAACAAAATAAGAATTATAAAAACTGCAATAAATACACTTGATAAAATAATCCAACTATCTATGTTTAATAATGCCCAATTATAACCCAGTTCAAAATATGAAATCCCACTAAAGACAGTTACAACACTAATAATTAGTAAAATTGTAACAAATAAAAATAAAATTAAAAATGAAAAATACCTACGCGATATTTTTTCTTCATAAAGCCGCATTTCAACCTGTATTTGCTGTTCAGTCATGCCAAATCTATTATTATGTATTGTATTTATATACTTTTAATATTTTCTATTAACGATTTTTTAAAAAATTCTTTAATTTTTCTAAAGATTTACCCCTATGAGAGTACTTGTTTTTTTCATTTGTATTCATTTGACCAAATGTTTTTGTATCTTCTTTCGGTATAAAAATAGGGTCATAACCAAAACCATGCTGCCCTACAATTTTTTTTGAAATCCTGCCGTGACATTTACCAATAAAAAACAAGGGCTTTTTGTTTGGTTCAGAATATGCATAAACTGATTTGAATACTGCTTTTCTCTTTTCTTGTTCGAAGTCTTCTAAAAGTTTTAATATTCCCAAACAACCAATCTTATAAAAAACATATTTAGAATAAACACCTGGAAAACCATCAAAAATATCAATAAATAAACCAGCATCTTCAAGTATAAACGGTTGGTTAATTTTATTTTCTAAGTAATCAATTCCAAAAAAAGCAACTTCTTCAAGAGAATCTGCCTGAATTTCAGGATAACCAAGGTCTCTTTGTACAATATTTATATTTAAATCAGAAAAACTTTCCTTTGTTTCTTTAAACTTCCCTTTGTTACTTGTAATAAAATATAATTTTTTCATCTGTATCTTCCTCTTTTTATGATATCATTTATTTTTTTAATAACTTGATTTGAATCAATTTTTAATTCTTTTTTATAACCTTCTAAAACATAATCAAAACATTTAAAACATTGTGAATGCGTTGATTCAAATGCCTCCATAAGCACATGTAAATCAACGCCTTTAGCTTCAATTTCTGAATTTTTCCCACCAAGTCCAAAATCAATAAAATGAATTTTATCATTTACAAGAATCATATTTGATGTAGTAATATCTCCATGAATAATGTCATTGTTATGTAATTTTGCTATGCTTTTCCCAATTATATTACAAATTTTTTCTCTTTCTTTTTCACTTAAATCATTTATTATATCTTTTATTCTTTTTCCTTTTAAATATTCCATAGTAATAATACCATTTTCAAGATCAACATCAAAAATTGTTGGAACAGATACGCCACAGGACCGTGATTCTGAAATAAGTTTTGCTTCTTCTTTAGTTCTATAAGATATAAGATTATCATCAATATTTTTAATTCTATACGATTTGCTTATTCTTCTTTTTTTAACTACATCAAAATTCAAAAATTTTGACTTACATATTTTTGCTTCTGCTCCTTGGTATAAAATTTTTTCTTTAGTCACGCCAAGTCACATTCTCCATATCTGTTCTGAAAAGTTGATTTATAAAACTCTCTTCAACTTTCATTCTTCTGCCACTTTTATACATTAGTAATCCAAGCCAAGCAATCATTGCTCCGTTATCGATACATAGATCTTTTGATGGGACAAAAAAGGTTGCACCTCGTTCTTCTGCCATTATTTTAACCATTTCTCTTAATCTTTTATTTGCAGCAACTCCTCCACCGAGAAGAACTTGATCTTTTTCAGTATGTGCCATCGCACGTTCTGTAACTTCTGTTAAAGCTGCAAATGTTGTTTCTTGAATAGAATAACAGATATCTTCAAGTTGTTCCCCTTTTTTATAATATTGATCAGCAGCAGTTAGAAGACCAGAAAAAGCAATATCCATTCCCTTGATTGAATAGGGCAGCTCTAAATATTTATCTCCATTTAATGCTAATTTTTCAATTTTGGGACCAGATGGAAATTCCAAACCAACTCCTCTTCCAAATTTATCAAGACAATTCCCAATTCCAATATCAAGAGTTTCACCAAAAACTCTATATTTTCTTTCAGCAAATGCAATAACCTGGGTATTTGCACCAGATGTATAAAGCAAAACAGGATCTTTGCAATCTTTAATAGTTCCTCGTCCAATTTCAAGATGAGCAACACAATGGTTTACTCCAATTATTGGTTTATTTAATGAAAGTGATAACGCACGTGCAGCAGTTGCAGCAGTTCTAAGACATGGACCTAAACCTGGGCCTTTTGAAAAAGAAACAATGTCTATTTCATCAATATTTATATTAGATTTTTTAATTGATTCTTTGATCAAATCTGCAATATAATTTGCATGATGATTTGCAGCTTCACGCGGATGAATACCACCTTTTTTAGGAGAATAAATTTTTATTAAATTAGAAAGAACAATACATTTTTTATTCCTTTCTTTTACTATTCCAACACCTATTGAATGAGCTGTTCCTTCTATTCCAATACAAATCATAATAAAAATGTTAATTAAGAGTAATATAAAATAAATTTGGTTTTAGTTTTATTTTTCTTTAATGTATTCTTCTTCATAAAGAAATAAAATTCCTTTTTTAAAAAGTATTATTACAATAGCAATTGGAACTATAATAAATAAAATAATTAAATAAATCCAGGGAAATTCACCTTCATATTTAGAAATGATACCTTTGAAATAGATATAATCCCAAGATTTATCGTTATTTATATCTAGATAAATTCTACCATCTTTTATACTTGTTTTTGTCTGTATGTTTGTTTGTGAATTATAAAAAATATTGCTATCTCCATCGTTATTTGTATCAATTAAATAATAATTTTTACCTAATATTATTATGTTTAATACATCGTTATTATCTTTTGGATTTGACCCTAATAATTTTTCGATTAAATCAGAGAGACCATCATTATCGTCATCTAAATCACCTGTATATTTTCCATCATCAGAATTATCGTCAGGTATTCCATCGCTATCAGTATCAAGAGGATAATCATTTGGGTTTTTTGGATCTTTTTTATATGATTCTTCTATTTTATTATTCCATCCATCTTTATCTAAATCAGATGGAGAGGTTATATTAACTATTAGAGGTAAAGACCATTGGCTTTCTTGATTGTAAATATTTTTATTTTTAATTCTTACATTATATTCTCCATAAGATTTCCAAGAATGATTTTGAGAGATATAACTATCTGATTCTTCTACTTCAGTCCAATCACTATAACTTCCATCACCCCAGTCAAACCTCCAATTTGATCCAATACTTGAGGTATAAAAAATATATTCATATTCAACATTTATATCTCCAGTTGTATTTCCAATAGGTGGCGTAGGAATATATGAACTGCTAGCAGTAACACAAATATTTTTGTTTAAATTTAATAAAACAATAAATGAAAAAAATATTACGAAAACTACTAAAAACATTGTAAATAAAAAAATTATAAAATTGAATTTTACATTTTTTTTATACTTATTCAAACTACATATTTTTCTTAACATATTTTGTATATCCCATCTAGTAAATAAACTACTTTAAAGTAATTAATATTTATTTTAGCGCATCCACAACTACAAAAAAAAATGAATATAGTTCTATTTAAATATTACTTACCACTTTATTTATTTAGCAATTAATTAAAATACGCATTTAATAATAAAAAAAATTAATATTCTTATTTTATTATTGTTTTATAAATTTTTAATACTAAAATAAAGATATAATAAATTTTTAATAAATGGATAACTCTTAATAAAATTATTAATCATTGTATATTGTTTTGATTTTGCTTTTAGAATCTTTATTTGTAAAGGATCAGACCATTTACTTTCATTGCCATTTTCATCTATACTTTTTACTTTTATTTGATAATTATCTTTTTTTGTCCAAGTATGCGAATAACTCGCTATTTCTCCTGACTCATACCAATCTGTAAAATTATATGTTCCGTCTCCCCAGTCAAATATGTAAAATATTTTATCTCCATCTGGATCCGTTCCCACCGTTTCAAAAGTATATTCAACATTTATTCTACCATTTAAAGGCCCTATTGGTTTTGTTGGTTTTGTAGGAGCCGTATTGTTTTCACTACCAGATCCATACTCGTCTTGTGACCATATATAGGAAAAAACAGAGCAAAGGACTCCTGCAATTTCAATAGCATACGTCCTAAAATATACTCCCATCCCTTGATCCATAAAATTTATAATTTCAGCACCTACTCTAATAATTGCAAGGGCAAGTGCTGTTGCAGTTGATATATCAATTGGAAAACCACAAACAGCAGCAATTGCTACAAGTAAAGCAGCTACTGCTTGGATAACATTTGCACTATTTCTTATAATATCTACAAGGTCTTGAGTCTCTTGGTGATCTAAGTAATGTGTAAAAATCTTACCTAAACTCCAATCTTCTATTTCAAAACCACTCATACCATTAGGTCCATTTATTTTTACTTTTAGGTCTTCAGACCAATCACTTATGAGACCCTCAGTATCAATTGCCAAAACTTTTACATAATAAACTCTAGCATCATTCCAAGAGTGGTTAATATATGCTTCTTCCCAAGAGCTGTAAAATCCGGTTAATTCATCAACTAAATCATCATTATCCCAGTCCCAACCAAACTGGATTAGGTCTCCATCAGGATCACCTCCGCGGGTACTGTATTGATAAACTTCATTTTCCCAACCATATGTTTTCCCCTGTGGTTTTTCAGGTGGATATGGTCGTATAGTATCTATAAAAACATTAAACCATATTGATGCATCATTTTCATCTATTGTTGTACTTCCATCATAATTTCCACTTGTTTTATACCAAGGAAACTGTGAATGAATCTCGGATATAAGAAAATCATTATTTTCATCTTCAGGATACCAATCCTCTAAAACAAGATCATATGTCCTTTGAAATACAGCTCCTCTTGGAAAATTATTTGTATCATCCACTCCACCACCATAATGAGCACTAACATCTGCTACATCATTTTCGTCAGGCCAAGGATCAAGATCTTTTAGTTCAAATTTTATATCAATTGAGGTCATTCCTTGAGTGATGATATCTTCCCAATAAAAAACCTCATCAACTAATATATCATCACCCTCGCATTCATATGTCTTGCTTATACCATTTACATACATCTTTATCTGCCAATCTGCTTCGCCATGGGGCCATGGATCAATTTCATCTTCTTGTTTGATTCTATGAATCATTATAATAAAATCCTGGTTATCTAAACCAATATTTTTAGGCGTTATATTTTTTGAAAATTCAATGGCTTTTGAGTTATTAGAAAATAAAAGTGGAGTCAAAATTGATATTGAAATAACTAAATATGCTGATAAAATCGCGTACTTTTTAAATTTATTTTTTTCATTATTTTCTCTCATAATATACCTCCAATCTAGTTAAGGATAAATCTATCAAAATCACATTATCCTTGAGTTATATTCTTCACATACCAATACATTTATTGGAAAGATTAATCTGAAAATGAAATTAGTAATTTAAACTAATAAAAATTGTATTGTATCTTATTTTTTAAATTTTTCTTTTTTTCTAAAATTGAAAAAATTAAATTTTTCTAAAATAGAGTTTATTTTTAAATTTAAATGAAAAATTAATTTCATTTGGATTAAATTCATAATAATTATTTTCATTAAACCAAGCACATCTAAATCTTGTCAAAGGAATTTTTGTTCTAAAACTCAAACCATATGCATATAAAAAAAGCTTAGAAGCAAGATTTTTATCATTTTCCTTTGAATTTTCTGGTTTATATTCCATAATATAAATATTTCCTCTTCTAATCTGAATTACATCTATATGTCCAGATATACCTAAATTAAAATATTTTTCCCAAAACCAAACAGGAACTTCACAGGCAATAGTACGTTTATCATTAATAATCATAAAATTTTTTAAAATTTCATGTCTTTTATCATTTGAAAGACAACCTTCTAATGCAAAATTTGCAATTTTGCAAACCTGATTAAACCTACCTTCCTTTCTTGGTTTGATATCAAGTTTTAATTGAGAACTATTATGGTTTTTATTAAAAAAATCATTTGGACATTTCTCTTTAATTTTTAAAATAAATTTTAAAAGAGGAATAAAATTTGTACATAAAATTTCTAGTTTTGGTCGGTGAAAAGCAAAATTATACTTTTTACCCCCATGTTTAAAAATTTTACTTTCAATTATTTCTGTTTTGTTTTTATAATTTTTAAGAATATCTTTTCTTATTTTTTTAAAATTACAAATTTTAGAATACTGATTAATCCATAAATAAACTGAACTTTTTGAAACTTTAATATTGAAATTCTTATTGATGAGTTTAACTGTTTCGTTTACTGTATTTCCCAGATTATAGTAGGAGATTGCAACATTTAAAAAATTTGATTTGTAAGTTTCGTTTTTAAAATTATAATAAGTGTATTTTTTCCCACATTTTTTACAAAAGTATATCTGTTTATTTTTGTACTGATTATATTTGATAATATTATTACTATCACAATAAGGACATTTTTTGGTTTTCTTATATTTATTAATCATATAAATTCTAAATTATGCTTAATTGTAATACATAATATATAGATTATATCTCATTTTACAACAAAAAAAAATAAGAATGTTTCAATTTGAAATTAAATTTTAAAAAATGTTATTAAAAAAAACAAATTAATTTTTTAAATAACCGATAGGAATTATTGAAACAGGCTCAAGATTTTTTGGAAGTTTAAATAAATCTTTTATAAAACCAAGATTTGCTGGAGTATAAGTAAGAGTATAAATCCCTTCATATTCAGCTGCAAGAATTATATAAGCAATTGAAACCCAAGTAGATTCAAGCCAATAAGGTTTATCAGTTTCTCCAGCAACTATTATCAAAAACGGTGCATCTGTTAAAAAATCCTTTTTTAATGAGATTTTCTTTCCTTTCATCCATTTTTTAAATGTTTCAGTTGATTTATGATAGAATTCCTTATCAACAGTTTCGCAATTTAATTTAATTTTTCTTTTAATTTCATAATCGTCAACAATAATATAAACAAATGGTTTCAGATCAGCACCAGTCGGAGAAAGTTGCCCTGCTTTTAAAATAATTTCAAGTTTTTTACGTGAAAATTTTTTTGAACTAAATTTTCTTGTGCTTCTTCTATTTTCCATCAACTTATAAAGGTCCATAGTATCATAAAAAAATAATTATTTACTTATACCTATTTCCGCAGAAATTTCATCTATTTTCCATTTTTTAACAAGTTTTCCTGATGGTTTATCAACAAAAATTATTTTTACAGATCTAGTTTCATTTTTAATATAATGAATCCATTTTTCCAAAGAATTTTTTTTACTTTTATCAATAAAAATTTCTGTGATAATTCTATCTTCAACATCAAGATCTAGTTCTTTTCTCATTGACTGGATTCTTCTTACTATTTCCCTTGCAAAACCTTCAGCTTCAAGCTCGGGTGTAAGAGTTTTATCAAGAATTAAAATTATTTTTTCAGTTTCAATTTTAGCAATATTTTCTTTTTCTGTTTCAATAATATTGAAATCATCTTTTGTAAGGGTAACATTTTCATTATCTGTTTTTATTACTATCTTTTTATTCTCACTAATCTCCTTAAAAAGTTTATTTTTATCCATTTCCTCGATCTTTCTTAGTATTATCTTTGCTTTTTCATGTAGTCTTTTTCCAATTGATGCAGGATTTGGTTTAATCGATTTTATCATAAACTTTGATGTATCTCGTTCAAAAGATATCTTTTTTACATTGATTTCTTCATTAAGCAAGTCCAGTAAGTTTTCAATTAAATCCTCAGTTTTTTTATCACAAACAAGAGTTGCACTATTAAGAGGATATCTAACCTTTACTCCAATTTTTGATCTTAATGCCCTTCCTGATTCAACTAGTACTCTTATTTGTTGCATTCCTTCTTCAAGCTTTTTATTAATTTGTTTTTCATCTGGCTTTATATAATCACATAAATGTACACTTTCAGGCATATCATCAGTTTTAAGATTTTGATACATTTCTTCTGTTAAAAAAGGAATAAAAGGAGCAAGTAGTTTTGAAAGTCCCAGACAAATATCATACATTGTTGAATAACCTGCAAGTTTGTCATTTGTTTTTTCCTCAACCCAAAGTCGTTTTCTTGACCTGCGTAGATACCAATTGCTAAAATCTTCAATTAAAAAAGACTCAATTGTTCTTGCCGCTTTATGAATTTCAAAAGTTTTAAAATATTTTTTTACTTCTGATGATGTTTTGTTAAATTTACTTAATATCCATTTATCTAAAAATGTTCTTTTTTCAATAGGAATCTTATCTTTAATTGGTTCAAACTTGTCAAGAGCAGCATAAGTTGTAAAGAAGTTATATGAATTCCAAAAAGTGAGTATAAATTTACCAAATGTTTCTTTTACAGCACGCTCATAGAACTGTTTAGATATCCATGGAGCATTTGCGGAAAATAAGTACCAACGCATAGAATCAGCTCCTTCATTATCAAGGATTGTTTTAGGATCAACGTAATTTCTTTTACTCTTGCTCATCTTTTGATTGTTTTCGTCAAGTACGAGGCCCAGTGTCAAAACATTATTATAACAAGGAGTGTCAAAAAGAAACGTAGATATTGCTAGAAGCGAATAAAACCAACCTCTTGTTTGATCAAGTGCTTCTGAAATAAAGTCAACTGGAAAGTTTTTTTCAAATTTGTCAATATTTTCAAAAGGATAATGCCATTGTGCAAAAAATGCTGAACCGGAATCGTACCAGCAGTCAATTACTTCCTCTTCACGTTTCATAACAGATTTGCATTTTGGACATTTTAAAACAAGTTCATCAACAAGAGGTCTATGTAAATCATAATCTTTAGGAAATGACTCACTTAGTTCTCTTAGTTCTTTAATACTACCAACGCAGACTTCATTTTTACATTTTTTATTAGTACAAGTCCATATGGGCAGAGGAGTACCCCAGTATCTTTTACGAGAAAGAGCCCAATCTTTAACATCACGAATAAAATCACCAAAACGTCCTTGTTGTAAATGTTCAGGAAACCATTTAATCTGGTTATTATTTTTAATAAGAGATTTTTGAACCTTTGTCATTGCAATAAACCATGATTCCATAGCATAATAAAGAAGAGGAGAATTACAACGCCAACAAAAGGGATAATCATGTTTATAGGTATGGGTTCCTTCAAGTTTTCCACAACTGTCTAGATATTTAATAATACTTGGATCCGCATCCTTTACAAATTGTCCTTTCCAACGTTCAACGACATCAGGAAAAGTACCATCCATTTTTACAAGTTGAACAACAGGCAGATTATATTTTCTACCTACATTATAATCATCTTCACCAAAGGCAGGTGCAATATGAACAATTCCCGTGCCATCTTCCATAGTTACAAAATCAGCAAGAACAACATACCACGCTTTTTTATCTGGTTTTGCATAACCAAATAATGGTTCGTATTCAATTTTTTCTAATTCTTTTCCTTTGAAACCATCTAATATTTGAAAATCTTGACCTTTAAGCAATACATTTGCCCTTTCTTCAGCAAGAATCAAAATCTGATTATTATATCTTATTTTAATATAAAGTTGATCAGGATGAACTGCAAGTGCAACATTTGAAATAAGTGTCCAAGGAGTTGTAGTCCACGCTAAAAAATAAGAATCTTCATTTTTTAGTTTGAATTTTACAAACACAGAAGGTTCTTCAACACTTTTATAACCTTGAGAAAGTTCATGAGCTGAAAGAGCAGTTCCACATCGCGGACAATAAGGAACAACTTTGTGACCTTTAAACAAAAGTTTTTTTTCCCAAGCTTTTTTAAGAGACCACCAGACTGATTCTATATATTCATTTTTAAAAGTAATATATGGATTATCCATATCTAGCCAAAAGCCTATTTGTTTAGTATTTTCAACCCATACATTTTCATATCTTAATACGCTTTTTTTACATTCGTCATTGAATTTTTTAATTCCAAATTTTTCAACAGCTTGTTTATCACCAAGCCCAAGTTTTTTTTCAACCTCAATTTCAACAGGTAACCCATGAGTATCCCAACCTGCTTTTCTTAAAATAAAATTTCCATTCATTGTTTGATATCTACAAATAATATCCTTTACAACTCTTGTTAAAACATGACCTGGATGAGGAAGCCCATTAGCTGTAGGAGGTCCTTCTAAAAAAACATAGGAATTATTATTTTTTCTTTGATTAATTGATTTTTTAAAAATATCATTTTTTTCCCAAAAAGTACGTATTTTTTTCTCAAGTATTTGAGGATTGTATTTTTGTGGAGGCGCTTTAATCATTTATTTTTCACCAATTAATAATAAATAACTGCACCCTAATGACAAAAGACCAATAAAACAATTTCCATTACTAATAACTAATAATCTTTGATATTTTTAGCTTTCATAAACTCTCTAATTAAAGAAGTTGCATAACAACCCTTTTTAAGTTCAAATTTTAATAATAAAGATTTTTTATCCTTGTTTAAATCATCTTTTATCATTTTAAAATCAAGATCAGTAACAGAGGTAAAAATTGGATGCCTTGTACCAAAAGAAGAAATAAAGGGAATATCAGGTATAATAAAATCTCTAGGTTCAATTTTTTCATTTTCAATAATTTTCTTTTCAATTTCTCCCATCTCACCTTCTGAAAAAAAAGAATCACTACCAAATAAAACTCCACTAACAACAGCTTTACCTTTTAATAATTGCTTATTAACTTTCTTTATATTAAAATCTTTAACCCTTATAAAATTTTGATCAATTACACCCTTTCTAATAGGTAGAATTATATCACCAATAATAGCTTTATTTAAAGGAATTTTTTTTCTAATTCTTTCACTAACAATTTTATTAAAAAGATAGGATTGATATGCATATACAAACATCATTAAAAGATTCTTAGGAAGTTCTTTTAATGCTCCAATGAAATCATTTTCATTTTTTACTAATTTGTTTAAAATTGCTTTTTCGTAATTTAATTGATTTGGATAAGAGTTTAGTGCATCTGAAAAATCTCGGTTTTCGTCAAGTTTTTTGCGCAATTGATAAATATCTTCATCTTCACCTTTTATGGGATTTGCAATATAACACATTACTGCATTTTTAAAATCGTTTTTAATAATATTTTTTCCTACAATATGAGAGATAGGTCTAATAATTCCAAATCTTTGAATACCATAAAAATTCGGAAAACCTCCAGACTTAGTAATTATATTAGAAATTTTTTTTACGCGATTTAAGTTTATTTTTTGATCAATATTTCTGATTAAAATCTCAAATTTATTTCCAAAAAGTCTCCCAATTTTTATTGGATTGTCAGATATGTAAATATTTTTTATCTCAACATCTTTAATTTTTACTTTTGACAATTGATCTTGTGAAACTTTATAAAATGACATCAACTGAGTTGTTTTAGCTCTTTTATCTTTTGTTCCTGCAAAACCAACACGTTGACGAGAAATATGTAAACGGTTAGACAATTCTCTAATAAGTAAATTATTTTCCCAATTAGTAGATGTTAAATCTGCTATCGTAAATTTTCCATTATTATTTTTAGAAGGATAGATAGAAACCTCTTTAACTATAAAATCTTTAGGGATAGTTCGTAATTTTCCACCAACCCCCTCATAAGGTGTAAAAAAAGTTTCAATACCAACTTTTTTTTCAGAATCTAAAACTTCCATCAAATTTTACTCTTTTTTATTTAAAATTTTTACTAAAAGTTTTTATTTCATCTTCTAAATGTTTAACTGCTTTTTTTAATAAATCCTCTGGCTTACCTTTTTTGACTCTTATATACAAACGTCTTTTATTTGATTCAGGATGGTCAGATATATATGATGCATAATCCACGTCTTCATATTCTAGTAATATTTCAGTTATTGGATTAAGTAAGGTTTCAGTTTCGCCAGTTATTTCAATCTCAAGTTCTTTTGATGTTTTTTTTATTTTTTTTAATTCCATCAGTAATCACATCTTTATTATATTGACTCATATATTTTAAAATTTGTTAGGATCAAAATTTCCATAATCATTTGCTATGCTTCTCTTTTCTTTATTTTTACAATTCTCACATTCTAAAATATTTCCTTTTTTTATTAAAGAATGTCTACATTTTGAGCACATTGCCTTTATAACACCTAAATCTTTATCTTTTGTAGCAAGTTGAATGCTAGGTTTAACTTGAATAACTTTTGCTCTAAAAATATCACCTGGAGCATATTCACTAGAAGCATCTTTAACATATCCATCTGAAATTTCTGAAACACGTAATGTTCCATTGTTATCTCCTGAAACAGGTCTATTTTGGCCAGTAACATGAATTACATCAGCAATAATCATATTTGAACGCACAGAATTAACCTCTGCTAATACTATATCTCCCTTTTTTAATTCAATTGGGATACTTGTTAAAGGTTTTACAATTGCTTTTCTATTGTTACTGTCAACTATAAACCTTCCAACCCTAGATGCCCTAATTACTCCTTCATCTTCAAATGTGCCTTCACCTGGTAAAAGTTCTTCAGATGTTGATACTTTTTCACCAGGTAGAATTATCTTATTTTTATCCATTGTTTCACCGATTTATATAAATTTAGTGAAATTAGGCTATCTCGTTCCCATTTAAAAGTTTGTGGTATAAAATGGTATTACAAGTGTAAAAAGAGTTATAAATAACATATCCATTTCGATTTTCCTACTTGTAATAATAATTGGTGTAAAAAATGGCAAGAAAACCAGGAAGTATGTACAGGTATGTACGAGGAACACCCTCAACTAGAAGAGAGTACATGGGCGGGGTTCCTTTATCACGTATTACTCAATTTGTATTAGGAAATAAAACAGAAAAATTTCCTTTTCAAGTTTCATTACATGCACTTGAAAAATGTAATATAAGACATAACGCACTAGAATCCGCTCGTATAACTGTTAATCGCGCATTAGAAAAAAAAATTGGATTAAATAATTATAGAGTACATGTTAGAGTATATCCTCATGTTGTCCTAAGAGAAAATAAACAAGCAACAGGAGCAGGCGCTGATAGAGTTTCCCAAGGTATGAGATCATCTTATGGAAAAGCTGTAGGAACTGCTGCGGAAGTTCAACCAGATCAAATCGTTATTGACGTTAAAACAACCGAACAATTTATTGAACATGCAAAAAAAGCATTAAGAAAAGCAGGTATGAAAGTACCTTCTCCTTGTAAAATAACTATCAAAAAGATAAATTAGATATATTTTATAAAAAATGGGATTAGTATAAGAAATAAAATTGAAAGAGATATAAATAAAGAAATATTTTTTACTATTTTATCACATTTCTCATCAGATATATTTTTTCTTACTTTCTTTACAAATAATCTTAATGCATCATTAAATAGATATCCTCCATCAAGAGGAATCATAGGTAAAACATTAAATAATCCTACTAAAAGATTCAGCCAAAAAATCCAATATAATGCAGATACAATTATCCAAAAAATATTTACTGGTAATACACCAAGGGGACCCGTTATCATATATGAGTCTATAAAAGGTGCAGCAATAGGATTGTAACCATTAAGGTAACCAAAAATCGGTAGCCCATATAATAATAAGAAACCATTTGGGAAATCGTAGGTTAGGGGGTTTTTTAGCAGTGAAACATATTCATCTCGATAAATATTAAATCCAATTCCTAAAAAACTCATGTTCTTATAAGATTTATTAATTTTTAAATCAGTATAACTACTGTAAAAATCGTATGCATTAGTCAATGTCACTTGTTTTTTTATTAATTCTCCTTCATTTAAAAATGTGATATTTATTGTTTGATTAGGATGTGTGTACTCAATATTATTACGAAATTCTTGTATATTTTTTATTTCTGTATTGTTAATGCTAGTTATAACAGATCCTATAGACAAACCAATTTCATCTGCAGGAGTATCATCATATACATATAATATTTCAGCACCATTTATTGGTTGAACAGCTGACATAAAAATAAAGGAAAAAATCATTAAAGTAATAAATGCAACTACAAAATTTGATAAAGGCCCAACAGCAAAAACCCGCATACGTTTTATTGTCTCAGTTTTTTTAAGTTCTTCTTCATCAGGCTCACAAAATGCACCTATAGGTATTATTAGGTAGAGCAAGCCAAGTGATTTGACTTTTAGTTTTCCTACAAGAGCAAGAATTCCATGTGAAAACTCATGAAAAATTATCGCAACTACAAATGCCAATATTATATATCCAATGTATTCTAATGGCAATATTGGATTTATTCCAGGAAGAACTAAAGCTATTTCAGGCCCAGGTAAACTTGCTTTTTGCTCTGCTGTTAGATCTAAACCAAAAAGTATCCATGCTTGCCAAATAAAAAGAGTGACCATAAATATCATAAAAATAAAACAAAGTACAATACCTGAACTACCATAAGCTTTCCAAAATCTTTTTTTTCTTGAAATTTTTTTTAAAAAATTAATACCTTTCTTAGTTCTTAATAATAATGCAGGTCCATATAATGAAATATTATATTTTTCAAAAAATCCTTTTTTTTTAAGGATAAATACTATTATAAAATATGACAAAAGTATTGTAAAAATAACTAAAATAATCTCTATCATTGTCATAATTTAGAGCAGTGAATATATTATGGTTTATTAAAGTTCCTGGATATTTTTTTTTTCTTTTTTAAGAATATCTAAAAGATATTTACACCATTTCAATTTTTTTAATTTCATTTCTTTATCTTTTTTTTTTGAAAAAGAATATTTTCCTATGCTCCCATCAAAATCAAAACCTGTAATATATATCTTTTTGGCATTAAAAAAATCAGCAAAAAAAATTGCTCTATCTCCATCAGTAAAACCTCCAAAATTATATAGGTTTTCAAAAGGTTCAGGATTAATTTGTGTAGAACCAATAATTTCACCTTTAAAATCAATTATATGACTTGTTAATTTTTCAATATTATCACCATGGGCATGTATTACAACAATACTTCCATTTTGATTTGATTTCATTTGATCTTTAATATTTCCATCTAGATCAGTAATTATAATATCCGGTAGAATATTCTTTTTTAATAAAGCTGAAGTTGCACCATCAGCCGAAATTTTTATTTTATTAAAAAATCTATCTTTATTCTTTGTTATTGATGATTCAAGAGACGGACCTGCTCCAAATACGATTACTTCTTTATTTTCTATGATTTTTTTAATTTTTTCTAAAGAAACCCTTTTTTTATTAATTAATAATTTATTTAAAATGTCTGCAGCAAGTTTATCTTTTTCTCTATTTAATTTCAGGTTTTTTAATATCTTATTATATATTAAATTCCAATCTTTATAGAACATATAAGCTTAATTTTTATCAGTAATTTGAGTTGTTTGTTTTTCAACTTCAATTTTTTTTTCTTCAATTGAATGTATTTCTTTTATATAACGATGGGTTATTCCTCCCACCAAAGCTATCATAATTCCAGTTGCAATATAGCCAATAAAACCTAACGTCATAAATTTTTCAATAAAAAAATCTTGAGGCCAATTTTCAAGAGCTTGAAATAAGGCCCTAAAAACTGCCGATGAGATAAAACCAAAAGCGAATAATGAAAAAGGTACAACCCAATAGTTCCATGGAATTTTTTTATCTTTAACATATATATCTATTATATAACCAAATAATGCTATTAACCCTGCGAGTACTATTCCCCATACTATATTATATAAAAATTGTAAAATTGGAACCAAAACTACCTCTGAATTTAGATTAGTATTATCATATGAAAAATAAGCAAATGCAATAATTATCACAATTGACAAAATATATGTATAAACAGATAATTTTCCTGTTAAAAAACTTGATTTTACTTCCTCCCACATTCGTGCAATATTTCGCTCCCATCTAAAAACTCTAATAAGTAAATATGTACCTAAAGTAAATAAAATTGCACCAAAACCACTAGATGCCATACCCATTAACACAAAAAAGGCTCCAACAATTAAAACCAATGCTATAGGCAAAACAAATTGTTTTTGTACTTTTTCATCATCAAGGATTTTTAAAATCCTATAATAGGTATCTTCAAGTTCTTTGCTTTGTTTAACAGAAACTCTAACAATAGATCCTATCTTTATTCTTGACTGAATTATTGGTAGAATATATTCATCCTCTGCTCCATCTGTTATTAGAATAACATTGTCTGCTTTTGTAACTTTAATTACTTGTTCAAGTTGTTCTACAAGTATTTCATCAGATTTAATTCCAACCTTAATATCTCCACATATAGTTGCAATTTCTACTTCTTTTTTTTCATCAACAAGTGATTTAAAAGTTGAAATAGCAGAAAATATTGCATTAAGATCAGAATCTTCTGGATCTGCTTGTCCAAGCTTATTTGCAGCATCAATATTTTCTTCAATCCCAACAATAGGACTTTTTATCTTTGCTTTTCGTCCAAAATCGTCATCGCGATCCACATTGAGAACAAGAGTTTTCATGTCTCTCCTCAACTGTATCAAGTATTGAGTATTTAAGAATGTTACTATTCCACATAATTAATATATTAATTATCAAATGCCACCGCTAAATGAATGATAATGGAAAAATTAAAAAAAAGAAAATTTCTTTTAATTGGAAATTTAATATAATGATGGCTATTACAGTAATAGTTTGGGCTCTTGCTTTTCCATATATAAAAATTGGTCTTAATGAATTATCATTTGTTAATTTGACAATAATGAGATTTTTTATTGTTACCTTTGTTTTTTTAATTATCTTTTTTGCTAGCAGAAATTATATCTCAAAGCTACAAAAAAAAGATATAATTCCAATTTTTCTTTTGGGATTTTTTGGTGTTATTACATATCACTTGGCCTTAAATTTTGGTGAACAATTTATTTCAGCAGGCGCAGCTAGTCTAATAATTGCAACAATACCGATTCAAATAGTAATATTTTCAATATTTTTTCTAAAAGAAAAAATTACATTCAAAAAAATCTTGGGTGTAATTTTATCATTTTGTGGAGTTATCATAATATCCATTTGGGGAAAAGTAGATACATCTCTTGAAATCAATTATTTATATGGGGCCTTAGCAGTTTTATTTGCAGCATCTATGGGAGCTGCTTATACAATCTTTGGAAAAAAATTTTTAGATAGATATTCAGGTTTTTCTTTGACCATATACGCGATGTTATTAGGAAGCATTGGTTTAATTCCTTTTATTAGCAAATCTCTTTTAGAGGAGGTTTCAAATATGTCCTTGGAAGGTTGGTTTGCAATTATTATTTTAGGCCTCTTTTCCACGGTTATTGGCTATAGCATATGGTATATTGCCTTAAAAAAGAAAAAAGCTAGTGATCTAGGAGTATATCTTTATGCAATTCCTGTTTTATCAACAATAATTAGTTATATTATGTTCAAAGATAAAATAACATTACTTTTTATTTTCGGGGGATTTTTAGTAATTTCAGGTTTAATTATTGTTAACATAGAAAAAAGAAATATTAAAAAAAATCAAAAATAAACAAAAAGTTTGATTAATAACAATATATTTATAAAAAAATATGAGCAAACTTCTTTACATGAGCGATATAGAAGGTAACTATATTGAAAAATTTGATGCAATAGTTACAAAAAATAAAAAGGATTATATTTGTCTTGATAAAACAGCTTTTTATCCTCAAGGCGGTGGCCAACCATCTGATACTGGAATAATTAAATGGGGTAATACAACATCTAAAGTCAAAGAAGTAATAAAAAAAGGAGATACTATAAAACATATTATTGATGGGGAAAAACCATCAGTTGGAACAAAAGTTCATGCATTAATTGATTGGGACAAACGATACAGTCATATGAAAATGCATACAGCCCAGCATATAATTTCTGGAATAATATTTGATGACTTTAACGCTAAAACAGTTGGAAATCAGATTCATGCAGATTATTCAAGAGTTGATTTTTACCCTGCAAAATTTACTGAGGAGGATATAAATAAAATCGAAAAAAAGTTTAATAAAATTGTAAAGCAAAATTTACCGATAAAAATATATGAAGAAGAAAGAAAAAATTTAGAAAAAAGGGTCGATCAACAAAGAGCACATCTTGACCTTCTACCAAAATTTATTACAAAACTTCGTATAGTGGAAATTGAAGGTTTTGATATCTGTCCATGTGCTGGAACTCATGTAAAAAATACAAATGAAATTCCACGAATAGATAAAATAAAAAAAGAAACAAAAGGAAAGGACAAAACGAGAATTATTTACTCGTTATCTAAATAAATTACATTTCAAATTTTATTTCTACATTTTTTATTTTATTTACACCTTTTAAAGGTTTTAACATACCACAGATTGTACTTACAATAAGTTCAGATGGAAATTCAGTTAACACTATATCCTTTCCATTTACCATTATATTAATTTTTTCCATATTTTTCACCTTCTTATTTCATTTCTTAAAAGTTTGATTAAACTCTTAAAATTACCATCATATGTAAGAATTGTATTTTCACGTTCTTCAATATTACCCAATCTTATTTTAGGAATTTTTTTATCACTAGCACCTTCTATTATTATAATATCATATTTACCAAATTTTGATATATAATTTACAATTTCAGAAATTTTTAAGTTTTTAAAATGTAAAAAATCTGTTTCAATTTTTGAAGAAAAAACCACAAGTTTAGATCCTGCTTTGTTATATCTAAACGTATCCTTTTCTTCTTTATCAATTATTATCTCTTTATCTGTGATTTTAACGGTAGCAATATTTAGTCCTTCTTCAGATAATTGTTTTATTATATCAACTATAAGAGTTGTTTTGCCAGTATTTGACTTTCCATATATTCCAATTGTTATAGGTTTCATTTCAAAGGATATATAGATTTTCTATGTTTATTTTTTCCTAAATACTAATTATCCAATTAATTCGAGGTTAAAAAACCCAATAAAAAAATATAATTTATCTAAATTTAGTAATAACAATAAACCATAAATTCAATAAACTTTTTTAGGTTAACAATTTTTAATAATGAAAGTTGAAAAAAAAGCAAATATCGCAATTTCTGTTTCAGTACTATCTGTTTCTTTTGCAGCAATTTTTATAGTTTCAATTGACGCGCCTGCTCTTTCGATTTCTTTTTACAGGCTTCTTTTTACTACATTAATTATTTCACCATATGTATTATTTTACAAAAAAAGAAGAAATGAACTTTCAAGTCTCTCGAGAAAAAATATTATTTTAATGATTGGTATTGGAATTATCCTTGCATTACATTTTGCTTTTTGGATAACATCACTTAAACTTACGTCAGTTGCTAGCTCAGTAATTCTTGTAACGGCTCACCCCTTACTTGTTGGTCCTGTTTCACATTTTTTCTTAAAAGAAAAACTTTCATTTGTAAATTATATTGGAATTATTTTATCAGTATTTGGGGTAATAATATTAGTTTATGGAAACTATGGCTTTGCATTAGGAATTGACACTTTACAAGGTAATATACTAGCAATTCTAGGTGGTGTTGCAGCAGGATTTTATATATTGGGTGGAAGAAAATTAAGGAAAACTGTCTCAATTGGATCATATGTAATTGTTGTATATTCAGTTGGAACAATTGTATTATTTTGTATTTGTATTTTGTTTAATGCACCATTAATAAAAATAAGCCTTTTTGATTTAGGAGTCATAATTTTAATGGCAATAGTTGCAGGAATTTTTGGACATACCTTATATAATTGGTCTTTGCAACATATAAGAGCATCTGTTGCATCAGTTGTTTTATTAGGTGAGCCAATTGGATCGTCTATACTTGCATTTTTATTACCATGGATACAACAGACTCCCTCATATTTTACAATAGTTGGTGGTGGAGTGATTTTATCAGGTATTTACCTAACTTCAAGAAAAATATATGAAAATAAAATATCATAATATTTTTAAATAAGAGTTGAATTTATAAGACACTATGGTAGAAGAAAAAATTAGTAACAAGCGAATTACTATAATTCTAGCAATGATGATAATAATTGCAGGTGTTGTAATTATATTTGTTAATATACCAGAAAATGATGAGCAAAACGATGATGAAACCAGTCAAGAAGACCAAGAGGAAAATGAAGAAGAAACAGAGTTTACTTTTAATTTAACGTATGGTAATGAAACAAAAAGTTATACTTTTAAGGAATTAGAAAACCTAGAATCATATTCATGCAATGCCACAATGATAAAAACGCGTTTTTTACCAGATGATGTTGTAACTGAAGGACCAAATGAATTTACTGGTATAAGAATTTCGACAATATTGGAAGAAATTGATAATTTACCTGAAAATTATAATATAACTTCAATTGCCAGTGATGATTGGACCAATGATTTTAATATAAGTATGATACAAGGTAAGGTTAAAATTTATAATGAATCAGGCGTAGTTGTAAATAACTCCGGAGCTGAAATGATACTTGCCTATAAAAAAGATGGAAAATATTTAGAAGAAGATGAAGGACCGATTAGAATTGTATTTTGTCATAACCAATACTATACATCTTCAAGTTTATGGGTAAAAATGATAGAAACAATTGAAATAGTCGAATTATAATTCAAAAATTAACTAACCATAAACTATTTTCCTATGTTATTATATTTAGTAATATAAATCATGAGAGAGATAGAAGAACTATTAAAAGGTAAAAAAAAATACAAAAAAGCTGTTTTACAACAAAAATTAAAAAGTAAAAAAAACACAGTTGCATATGTAACTATTAATGGAAAACCTCGAATTTTAAAATGGTTTGTACCTGGTTTAAAAAGACAAATGAATAATGAATTCGATATACTTAAAAAAGGTTCTGGAAAGTTAAATATTCCAACAATTTTTGAAAAAGATGAGGAAAATAATGTTTTAATAATGAGTTATATAATTGGAGAAAATCTTTGTGACATAATAAACGATGGGGAAATTACATTTGATGAAAAAAAGAAAATGATTATATTACTTGCAGATTGGTTTTTTAATTTTCATAATCATTTTAAAACAGAAGACCAATTTCGAATAAGAGGAGATTCTAATTTAAGAAATTTTATTCTAACCGATAAAATTTGGGGAGTAGATTTTGAAGAATCAAGAATGGGAAAAGTAGTTGAAGATATAGCCGGATTGTGCTCATCGATTTTGAGTACTGATCCTATGTTTAAATCTGAAAAATACAAACTATGTAAAATTTTTATAGAATCCTACACAGACTTAGCTCCAGGCAGGATTTTAAAAGTAAATGATGAAATTGCATATGCTTTGCTTGAAAAAATTCAATGGAGACCTGACCAAGAAGAAATTCTTAGAAAAAACAGTAAAAAAATTAGAGAAAAAGGACTTAATTTTTAACAAAACTATTAAAAACAAAAAACTAATTTAGCTTTTTGAGGGGAAAAAATGCGAAACGAAGAATCAGTAGATGAATTAGTTGACAGAGCAATTGAAGAAGCACTCATCAGGTCAGATAAAGAAGATGAGGAAGTAAAAAAGAGAAGACCAAAACCATTCAGATATTTAACTGACCCAAAAGAGATTAAAGCAGAATTATCATCAAATCAACAATCTGTCTCTATTATGGAAAAGTCACCAGCAGCAAAAATTTATGATAAAAAGGTTGCAATTTTAGGTTTAGGTGATGTTGATACTATTGAAAATGTCATAAAAAGACATGAAGCAAGTAGAAGAATTGTCAAAAATAAATAAAAAAATTCATTCATAATTTTTATATAGATATTACCATATCCGTGGTTCAATGAATTTGGGGAAGGAAAAAATAATTCCAATTTTAGCGATGGCAGTTCTAATAATTGGTATTATTTCAACTATTTATGTATATGCAAATGAAAACTCCGAAGAATTAACAGGTATATACATAATTATCAACGGAAATCAATATTCATTTAATGAATTAAATGAAAAATTTCAAAATATAACAATTGAAACAGATGATGGAGAAAAAATTGGAATTCCTCTTGAAAAAATAATACCCTTTTCAGGTATAGATTGCCCTTCATGTAACAAATATACTCTTATTGCAAGCGATCCTTATCAACAAACTGTCTTATGGAAAGATGTTAAAACAGGTGTTTTAACATATGATACAAAATACAATTTAAGGGTTTATTTTCCAAATCTTGCTCATACATTTTGGGTTTATAATCTTAAGGAAATAGAGGTGAATAAATTTTGAATGATAGAATAAAATATTTTTTAGTAATAATGGTTTTTGGGTCATTATGGGGCTTTTCAGAATGCATAATTGGTCCTCAAATATCTGAAGCAGGTCTTCCCTCTGGTACGATTATGACAGGTTTTTTTGCATTATTATTTTTAACAATGAGTAGACTGATTTACAAAAGAAGAGGAATGCAGTTTGGAATGGGACTTGTTGCAGGTTCACTTAGATATTTTAATCCTTTTGGAGGATGCCATGTATGCTCATCAATTGCAATTGCAGCAGAAGCTATTATCTTTGAACTGATATTTGATTATTTATCGACTGTTGATTTATATAAAATTAAATCTCTAACTGCAAAAGTTGGACTTGGTGTTTTTTCTGCATACAGTATTTATGTTGGTGGGACAATTGTTACACAAGTTCTAACTCCACTTTCATTTGGAGCTTTTTACATTGAAAATTTATTATTAGCAATTCCATCAATACTTGCAGATGGTCTTTTAGTTGCATTAATTGGCGCTGCAGTAATTCCAATTACCATGGAGCTAAGCCGGTTTGATTTGAAAATTCCTGACAGATTTTTCTATCCTACAACTACAGGGATTACTGCATTATGCTGGATAATTGTAGTCGGTAACTTTTTACTTTTAACATGAGGAATAAATAAATGGCTGAAACAAAAACTGTAAAAGTTTTAAAGTTCTATCCAGAAAAATGTAAAGGTTGTCTAGAATGTGAAAAGGCTTGTTCTAATGTTCATTTTAAAACAGGTGAAGGCGGAGACAAATCAGCAATAAGAATAATTAAAAATGAAAAGACCTATAAAATGCTTGTATGTGATCAGCGTGGACTCTGTCTTGATATGTGTCCAGTTGGAGCACTTTATAGAAAGAAAAATGGTGTTGTATGGTTAGATAAAGAATCTTGTATCGGTTGTCAAGCATGTGTGGGGTTCTGCCCAATTGGTGCGATGAGAAAATCTGATGTTAGAATTGAGCCTTTCAAATGCATATCATGTGGTTCATGTGTTAGAGCTTGCCCAGAAAATGCACTTGAACTTGTTGAAGAGAAAATCGATGAAATAAAAGAATTTGTTTATCACAAACTGGGGGCCTAAAAATGGTAGAAGGACAAATTGCAATACAAGAATATAAAACAGGTAATACAAAACACAAATGGGATCTTAAAAAAATCAAATTTGCACATAGGGTTCTTTTTGAATATAATTACACAAAAGGAGAAATAAAAAAAGGATTTGCCAACCGTACTTTATTTATAAATTTATCAACAAAAGAAATTAAAGAAAAAAAGGTAACAGAAGATATGAAAAAGAAATTCACAGGTGGTCGTGGATTTGGACTTAAACTTTTATGGGATTCAATAAAACCTTCAACAAGATGGAATAGCGTTGAAAATGAGTTAATAATTACAACAGGTCCTCTTTGCGGGACAACTCAATACCCCGGTTCAGGTAAATCACTATGTTTGACTATTTCACCAGCAACTGATATTATTTGTGATAGTAACGTAGGAGGATTTTTTGGACCTTATCTTAAATTTGCAGGTTTTGATGCTATAGAAATACAAGGTAAAGCAAAAAATGATGTTGTTGTTGTAATAGACGGTGAAAAAGGAAAGATTTCTGTTGAAACAGCACCACTGGAAGAAACAAATTCTCATCTTGTAAACGAACAATTAACACACATGTATGCATCAGAAGATACTGATAGATCTAGGCAAAAAATCTCTGTTGTTTCAGCTGGGAAGGGCGCAGAGAATAGTTATTGGGGTTGTCTTAATTTTTCATTTTATGATATTCGAAGAAAAGTTCCCCGAATGAAACAAGCAGGTCGTGGTGGTCTTGGAACTGTCCTTAGAGATAAAAAAATAAAAGCAATTGTTACAAAGGTCGAGAAATTTGATGGCGTTTCAAATAACCCAGCAGATCCTGTTAAACTTGCTGAAGTTGGAACAAAGCTTCATCGTGAAATAAGAGACCTTGATAGATATCAATGTAATATGAGAGCAGTAGGTACTGTTCATCTTGTAGAAATTATGGATGAATATGATTTACTTCCTACTGAAAATTATAGATTTGGTAGTTTTCCAAAGGCTTCAAAAATTTATTCACCTGAGTTTTATAAGTATTTTACAAAAATCATTCCTGACGGCTGCTGGCATGGATGTACACTAGCATGTGCAAAAACCGTTGATGGATTCACTGTGAAAACTGGTCCTTATAAAGGACAAAAAGTAACTGTTGATGGCCCAGAATATGAAACCTGTGGGTGTGGAGCTAATATGAGCTTGTGGGATCCACTTTGGATTCTTGAGTTTAATTTTTATTGTGATACATATGGTCTTGATACAATATCAACTGGAACTGCTATTGCATTTTATATGGAGATGTATGAATATGGAATTTTGAACAAAAAAAGATGCAATGGTCTTGAATTATGTTTTGGAAATGCTGAGGCTGTTCTTGAATTTATACATATGATAGCAAAAGGGAAAAAAGGCGAATTTATTGAAGTTGCTTCAAAAGGAATAAGAAGAGTTAAGGATTGGCTTATTAAAAAAGGGTGGGGTGAAGAAAAATTAATTGAGGATTGTGGAATGGAAAGTAAGGGACTTGAATATTCAGAGTATGTTACAAAAGAATCTCTTGCTATGCAAGGCGGTTACGGCTTAACGTTAAAAGGACCTCAGCATGATGAAGCATGGCTTATCTTTATGGATATGGTAAATAATGCAATTCCAACGTTTTCAGATAAAGCAGAGGCTCTTCACTATTTTCCTATGTGGAGAACCTGGTTTGGTCTTAATGGACTATGTAAACTTCCATGGAATGATATTGAACCTGCAAATAATGCAGAAACAAATGATCCTGCAAAGGTTCCAGAACATGTTCAAAATTATGTTGATTATCAAAACGCAGTTACAGGTTGGAATATAGATAAAGAAGAACTAATTTTACAAAGCGAGCGCTGTTATAACTGGCAACGAGCAATGAATGTATGGATGGGAAGAGGCCGTAGAAAAGATGATTGGATTCCATATAGATCAATGGGGCCTGTAACAGAGATGGAGTATAAATCAAGACAAGAAAGATATGATAAACAGTTAATTGAAAAATTAAATATTTCAAAAAAAGAAATTGAAAAAATGGATATAAAACAAAAAATGAATATTCTTTATGAATATAGACAAGATCAATATCAAAAACTTACAGATGCTGTATATTTCAGAAGAGGATGGACACCAAATGGAGTACCAACTCCTCAAAAAATGAAACAATTAGGAATGAATGACCCAGAAATGCTTAAAATGCTTCAAGAAAAAATATATGAAGATGAAAAAAAAGGATTAAATATTTGGAGCGGAAAATATCATAAAGGAGAAAAACCTCCAAGTATTAAAAAGAAATATTGGGAGAAATAAGCTTTAATCTTTTAATTTATATCTATAGAATTATTCTCTTACATAAACAACTGCATCAGGGCCAGGTGGTTCAGTTTCTTTTTCTTCATTATATTGAAGCTTTACATTTCTTATAGAATAAAACTGATAATAACCTGTTCCGTTGGTTTTAAAAGCATCAAAATCCCAGGACCAACCATCTAAGATATTATCATCTTTACCATATAAAATTTTGTTTGACCATAAATAATTATTAGATGAATATTTATAGTATAAATCAAGTGATGTTATTCCATTTGATATCTCTGCATTCCCATAAACAGTAAAATTTGAAGTTTGATTATAAGATTCAAAATCAACTACCTCAGAAGGTCCATATACTGAAGGTAAATGATTATCAGGCACCTTTTTTGAAACCCAAGCTATACATCGACGAATTATCCAATCATTGTACTTATTTTCATCTTCTATTGTTTCTTCAAAGAGTTCAATATCTTTATAATAATGAAAACCTTTGTATACGTTATTATCATCAGTATCATTTGCTTCTACAATCTCACCATTTTTCCAACAGATAAGTTCGGGATGACCTGAAGATCTTATTATTCTTGCTTTATTTTCATTTGGATAAATTTCAGAAGTTATAAATGCTTTATTTTTTAGATTTGTTTTTACAATCTTATTTGTTTTTACCCAGTCAGATGAAAAAAGAAAGGCTTCCATTAAAGGTATGTTTTCACACCAGACAACCTCTTTTCCTATTCCTAAAAATAGACCTTTAATTAAACCTCTTAATCCTCCAACATATTTCCAATGGTAAATTTTTAAAGATTCATTATTAGACACTTCCTCGTTTGGAAATTTAACAAGTAAATTTATTTCTCTATCAGGATTCTCAGGAATCTCAAAACCAGGGGATCCAATCCAACGTATCTTTCTTGTAGACTCAAAATAATCTTCAAAAATTGGATTATCCTTTAATACTGGGCAATCAAGACTAGCACCAGAAAAAGATAAATGAGGTGTATTACTACCACCCCATCCAAAAAAAAACAAATATGCTTGAGTATCAACATTAGAAGGATCTTTACCAATAATTTGATTTAATATAGGTATAGACATATTTAATTCAAAATTAACAGTAGATATTCCAAGTTGACTATTTTTCATTGCTCTTTCTAGAAATGTATCAGGTTTATTTGACATTCCTCCAGCAATTAAGGCACCTCCACATGCTCCGAAATATCCTCCTCCATCTCTTACGAATTCGTTTATTCTCTTTTTCCATATTATATTTTTAGGTAAATTTTTTAAACCAGTTTTCAATAAAAACTCATCTGCCGTATTTGGTGGATATATTAAAACGTCATAATCTTTAGTTTTTAATTTTCCTCTAATTAAATCCTTCATTTTAAAATATTTTGGTTTGAACTCATATGTAATGTTTCCTACCTTCCAACTATAGTCTCCTAAACATCTAAAAAAAGCCTTTGTAGCACCAAAATTACCTATTTCATAAGTTTTATCATCAACCAAAATCGCTGTTGAAATTTTTATTAAATCCTCATCATTGGTTAAAAAATCATTAGTTTCAACCTTTTTATTTATATTATAAAAAGCATTTGCAGGAATTGTTGAAAGAACTAAAAACGATATTAACATTATAATAATTAAAAGATTTTTTTTATATATTATTTTTTTCATATTAATATACCCTTATTATAAAAAGTGTAATAAGATGTTTATATAATTTATGGGACAGTAAAAAAAATAATTAGGCTAATCACACGTAATATGGATTAGGAAATATATCTTCTAACAATGATAATAGTAAATCTTCCTTACCAACATATTTAAGAAGGAAGCGGTAAATAATTTTATCTGATTTTACCCAATCAAAATAATTAAAAAAGAAAACAACCCATTTATCAAGTAAACTATTCTTATATTTAATTAAAAATTTATCAGTTTCTCTTTCATTTTTTAGTCTGTATTTTTTTGTTTTTTTATCCTTAAATGATTCTATAATATCAAGATTAATAAGTTTTTTTATAAAATGATATATTGTAGAAGGAGATTTTTCTAAATCTTTAGAAATTTCATTTCTAGTTGATAAATGGTGAGATGACAAATATAAAATTAAATGTAAACAAGTTTTATTTCTTAATATATTAATTATTTTTTTTTCATTTCTACTAATGCTTTCATAAACAAAATACCGTAAATATTCACCATATTTTTTTGAAGAGATTAATTTATTTTTAGACATATACCGAAGATGGTAATCTAATGTAGTTTTAGGTATTTTTATTTCTCGTGATATTTCTAATAAATAAACTCCAGGGTGTTCTAATATAAAGTTGTAAATAATTCTACGGATTTCAAGTTCTAAAATATGGTTCTTTTTTTCCATTATTCTCTAAAGGTATAATTATAAAAATAATAAATTTAACCCAACAAAATTTATATAGTATTTTTAAATAAATAAATTTGGTTAGAATAAATGGAAAGTATTAAAATAATGGGAGCAGGACTATCAGGTTTATCCGCTGCAATAAATTTAGCTAAAAAGGGTTATAATGTTGATATTTTTGAAAAAAGAAGCGATTGCGGTAAAAGATTTCTAGGTGATTTACAAGGTCTCGAAAATTGGTCTTCAAAAACTAATGTTATTGAAGAACTTAAATCTATGAATATCAAAATTAATTTTAATAATACTGCATTTAAAGAACTTAATGTATCTAATGGTTTTGAAGCTAGAAAGATAAATCTTAATAGACCCATGTTTTATGTTGTTAGAAGAGGAATTTTTGATAAAACTATTGATCAAAGTCTAAAAAATCAAGCATTGGATTTAGGAGTTAATATCCATTTTAATACCAAAAAAGACGAAAAAGATATTGATATTATTTCAAAAGGTCCAGATGATAAAAAATTTATGGGTATAGCTAAAGGTATTAGTTTTGAAACAAGTTCAGATGACATTGCTTTTTTACTTTTAAACAAGGAAGCATCTGCTAATGGAGGTTATTCATATTTATTAATAACAAAGGGACATGGATGTATTTGTAGTGTAAATATATATTCAACAGGTAAAGTGGCAAATAAATATTTTAAAAAAACTTATGAGCTTATTACTAAACATGTTGATATAGAAATTAAAAATCAAAAAAATGTTGGTGGAACTGGATGGTTTAATGTTAAGCCTAATCTTATGATAAAAGGTAAGATATATACTGGTGAAGCTGCAGGTTTACAAGATTGTTTATGGGGCTTTGGTATGCGTTATGCAATAATATCTGGATACCTTGCATCATTAAGTATAACAGAAAATAAAAATTATAAGAGATTAATTTATAAAAAAATTGGCGACAGATTAAAAACATCCGTTGTAAATAGATATATCTCTAATAAACATTATAAATATCTTCAAAAATATATTTTTAATGTAGTTAAAAGCGATGTTGGAAATTGGATGGATATATTATATACAAGGTTTAACCCCACTCTATATTCAAGATTTTTATTTCCGTATGCAAAAATAATGGTTGAAAAAAGGACAAAATCTTATCTGAAAGAAAAAAATTCAAATTGAAATTCTTTAAAAATTAACTGATATTTTAACATAATAATTTTATAAATCGGATGCTATACCTAAGTAAAATGAAAAATATTTCTATAAATAAAGAAAAATATGATAAAATAATAAAAAAACTTCAAGAATCAAGTATCGGTATAGCAGGTCTAGGTGGCCTTGGTTCAAATATCGCAATATCTCTAACAAGAGCTGGTGTTGGTCATCTTATATTGATAGATTATGATAAAGTTGAAAAGAGTAATATAAATAGACAATATTATTTTCTAGATCAAATTGGAAATTTTAAAACAAATGCATTAAAAAAAACAATAAAAAAAATAAATCCAAAAATGCAAGTCAATACAAAAAATATCAAATTAAAAAAAGGATCTATGCACAGCCCTTTTAAAAATGTAGATTTAATAATTGAAGCATTAGATGATGCACAGACCAAAACAGATTTTATAGAAGAAATTTTGTTAAAATTGCCTAAAAAACCCATTATTGCAGCATCTGGTGTTGCAGGATATGGAAATTCAGACAGAATATCAACAAAAAAATTCAGTAACTTATATGTAGTTTACGATAAACAAGCTCAACCATGCGAAAAGGATACTATTATTGCGCCACGTGTTGCGCTCATTGCAAATTGGCAAGCAAACATTGCAATCGAAATAATCTTAAACGGTGAAAAATAAAATGATAGAAGTAAACAGTAAAAAAGTGGATTGGATAGAAAACGAGACAATAAAAGAACTTTTAAAAAGAGTTAGATACACCTTTCCACTAGTTGTAGTAAAAATTAATGGAAAAGTAATATTAAGAAAGAATTTTTCAGATGAAAAGATACCAGATAATTCAAAAATTTCAGTGATTCATATGATAAGTGGAGGTTAAAAAATAATTATTTTTCAATAATTTTATTAATTAAAGTGTAAATTGTAATTACTAGTAGGGGAACAAAAATCATAAAAAGATATTCCTCAATTGGAATTCCAAAAAGATTTCCTATGATTTTATATTTAGAAAAACTCCAAATTCCCATCTTAACAGATATTTGATCCCAAATAATTCCAATAATAAAAAGTATAATAAGTGAAATAAATAAATTTTTAAAATTGATTTTATCTCTCAATAAATAAAGCAAAACAAGTGAAGGAATAATTGCAAAAATAATCATTAATAAAATATAGCTGAAATTATTCATAAAAAGAAAAAACATAATATTTTTTATAAATATTTTGTTAGAATTTACTAAACAACAATCGAACCGAAAATTGTTAGAAAAGAAAAACCAAATGCGAAAATGAAATAGGTTAAATACATTAAAGTCCAAGAAGGTGTATTTTCAAGAAAATTTACTTTTTTCTCATTTCTTATCATAAGACGAAATATTAAAAATCCTGGTATTGCAAAAAATGTTAATAACCATAAATATGAGTCAAGTATTCCAACATCAATTAATATTGGAATATAAACAAATGGGAAAAACATGAAAGGCAATGAAATTAACGCAGCTTTTTTTATTCCATATGTGTTAACTAGTGTTTTTGACCCGTTTTTTTTATCTGCTTCGCTATCTAGTATATCTTTTGTAATTGATCCGCCTATTAAAAAAGACATAGCTATTAGCCCTATCGTTATTGGAAGGGGCTCTAGCGCATTACCAAAAACACTCCAGGATGCAAGTATTCCCAATAGTCCGCGTGGTATTCCAACCCATAATTGATTTAAAAACAGAATATCTTTCATTCTTGGTGGGACTGAGTAAGTAACTGAAAATAGAGCAATTAAAATAACAAATAAAAAAAACATTACATTTACAACAGTTGATAGAGATATTGCAAAAATATATAAAAAAATTGATAAGATAATTGCATTTTTTGAGGTTATATCTCCTCTAGGAATGGGTCTATATGGCTTTGATATTTTATCACTATTTACATCCGTTACTTGATTCAAGGCATTTGACGCTGCATTAAGTATTGCAAGTGTAAAACTTGCAGGAATTATTGTATACCAAAATATTGAGAAAAGATTATCAATTCTACCATGGTAATAGAAACTAGCAATCATTATACAGGTAGATACAATAATCGGAGCAAGTAAGGTAAAAGGACGTATTAATTCAATATAGCTTTTTAAAGGGTTTTTAATTTTAATATTTTTCATTTAGTTTTTCTCCCACAATACCAATTTTGTAACTTTTTGAATATAAAGGTTATTTTACAGTTGTTATCTAAAAGTTAAAAAAACAAAAAAATTTCATTTTTTTTAATTAAAATATATTTTATAGACGAAAAATATTAAGAGATAATATCTATGGAAGAATCAATGACGAAATTTAGAGGATTTATTGCAATTGATATAGGATCTTTTGAAAAATTAATTAAACTTGAAAATGAAATTAAAAACACTGGAGCAAACGTAAAATTGGTTGAACCTAAAAATATTCATATTACACTAAAATTTCTGGGAGATACAAATAAATATTATATTGATAGAATTGAAGAAATTATAAAAAATTCAGTAATAGATTTAGAACCTTTTGAGATTAGTTTAAAAGATATTGGCGTTTTTCCAAATCAAAATTATATTAAAGTTATTTGGATTGGTATTCAAAACAGTGAAACAATTGTAAAAATTGCTAAAAAAATTGATGAGGACTTATCGAATATTGGTTTTAAAAAAGAAAAAAGAAAAATTTCTGCACATCTTACAATTGGACGTGTAAAATCTTCAAAAAATAAAGAAAAACTTTTAAAGATAATTGAAAAATATAAAGATATGGAATTTTTAAAAATTAAGGTTAAATCAATTAAACTTAAAAAAAGTGAACTTACATCTAAGGGGCCGATTTATACAACTTTAAAGGATATAAAAATATAATCTGGGTGGTGAAGTAATAGAGACATGGATAATCTTTCTAGGATTAATTCAACTATTTTTATTACTTTTTAGTTTTAAATTTATTTTTCCTAAAAAGTTTTTTAAAAAAAAAGAGCTAAAAATTTTTAAAAAAATTAGAGAAAACTTTTACTATTTATTAATAATATTTGGAGTGGTTGTATTTCATTTAATTGAGGTAAATATAATAGACACTCAAATTACTACTTGGATTGGTCACGATTTTGCAGAAAATATCGAAGGTTTTGAAGGAAATATTGTATTTTGGTTTTCTCAAAGCTGGATACCCGCTCTGGTTTATTTTTTTGTAATAATGTACATTGCGGTATATCCTTTTATCTTATGGTTTGCACCAACATATTTTTTATTAACAAATAATAAGAAATCAATGAAAACACTTGCATATGGTTTATTTTTAATTTATATCATTGCATTACCATTTTATTTGTTTCTGCCTATTACCAACGTTTATACTTTTTATAATCAAACTTCTGCATTGGAGACAGTTATTCCTTCTGTTGAAAATTTCTTTTATTCAACTACAACAAATAACAATTGTTTTCCTTCATTACACACAGCAATGACGATTCTTGTGGCATATTCTATTAATCTTACAAATAATAAAAAATTTACTTATTTTGGTTTCTTTACAATGGCTTCAGTAATTATATCAGTCATATATTTATCAATACATTGGATTACTGATGTAATAGCCGGTAGTCTACTTGCGTTAGGAGTAATATTATTATTGAGAAAGATTATGAGGAATCAAGAAAAAAATGAATGAAATTGAAAAAAAGGTTATAAAAAAAGTCAAACCAAATCCTCTAGATAGAAAAAAACTTGAAAAAATAATAAAAGAACTTAAAGAAAGAATAAAAGAAGAAGTAAAAAAAAGAAATTTACCTGTTAAAATAGAACTAGTTGGTTCTACTGCAAAAGACACTTATCTTAAAAATAACTTGGATATCGATTATTTTTTATTATTTCCAACTAAATTTAAAAAAAAAGTTATCTCAAAAAATGCATTATCAATAGGAAAAAAAATACTGAAAGATACTGAAGAATCCTACGCAGAACATCCTTATCTTAGAGGATATTTCAAGAATTATTTTGTGGAAATTGTTCCAAGTTATAAAATTGAAAAAGCATCTCAAAAGCTTTCTGCAGTAGACAGAACTCCTCTTCATACAAAATATATAAAAGAAAAATTAAAGCAAAATCAAAAAGCTGAAGTTTTACTATTAAAACAATTTTTAAGAGGAATTAATTGTTATGGTGCTGAAGCAGAAATTGAAGGGTTTTCAGGTTATTTATGTGAACTACTAGTATTAAAATTTGAAAATTTTAAAAATATTTTAATAAATGCACAAAATTGGAAAATAGGTAAAAAGCTAAGTTTAACTAATGAAAAAAATCCAAGTTTTAGTTCTGCTTTAACTTTTATTGATCCCGTTGACAAAAATAGAAACGTTGCATCAGCACTTTCAAAAGATAAATATAAACTTTTTATTAAAGCAAGTAAAGAATATCTTAAAAATCCCAGTATTAAGTTTTTCTTTCCAAATACAGTTAAACCTTGGTCTCTTGATAAAATAATAAAAGAGATTGAAAAACAAAAACTTAGTTATATCGGATTAAAATTTGATAAACCAGATGTTATAGACGAAAATCTTTACCCTCAATTAAGAAAGACAGCTAAATCAATTATGAAAAATTGTAATAGAAACGATTTCGAAATTTATGATATAACGTTTAATGTTGTTGATAAAAGAAATCTTATATACATAATTATTAAAACAAAAGGTGAAGTTCTTTCTGAAACAGTTGAACACATAGGACCACCAATAAAACTTAAAAAAAATGTTGAAGAATTTAAAAATAAATGGAAAAAGGATAAAAGATTAATTAAAGGACCTTACGAAAAAAATAAACGAGTATATGTAGAAATTAGAAGAGATTATATCGATATTGAAAAATTTTTAATAGAAAAAATTAAGACATTTAGCCTCGGTAAAGATATTGATAACATGATAAATAAAAATTTTATAATCTTAAAAGAAAATGAACTAGTAAATAAAAATTTAGAAATATTTTGGACAAAATATCTAGACAATAAAATGTCTTGGGAAAGATGAAATGAAAACCATTGGTGTTTTTACAAAAAATTTTTCTCTTTATTACGATCTTATTAAAACACTAAAAAAGAGAAAAATTGCGTATGTCTCTCTAAATTCTATTAATAATATTCCAAGCAAAATTGGCGTAATTTTAACATCTAATAATGAATTACATGATTTTAAAACTCAAAAAGTTATCGCAGCAGATGCATATGATACAGTTGATCATGCTATTGATCTTGCCCTTCAAATGTTAATTGGAAAAGATTTGTATTCAAAACTTTTTATTGGCATTGACCCAGGTGATAAACCAGGTATCGCAGTTGTTGGTGATGATATTTTATTACAAAAATCATTTGCCGACACACCTGAAAAAGTAATAACACTTATTAAAAGGATAACAAAAGAATATCCTTCTTTGGAAACATTGATTAGAATAGGCCATGGATCGATAATAACTAGAAATAGAATTATTAATTCATTGATTTCCCTTGAAATACCTATTGAAATTGTCGATGAAACAAAAACTACTCCATCTCAACAAATAAAAAGAATGAATAGAGATAGTGAAGCTGCAGCAGCAATCGCCCTTATTACAGGCGGTAAGGTCCAGAAAAAATTACCATTGGAACCGACAAAAGGTGAGATAAAAAATATACAGGAAAGAAGTAGAAAAATGACTAATGGGGAATTTTCTATTTCAAAAAAAACAGCTATTGAAGTTTTGAAAGGAATTATTAGTTTAAAACAAGCAATTGAAAAAGAAAAAAAGAAAAGATAATATTTTTAATTGTTTTGAAAATTATTTTATTAATATAATATTTTAACCCAAACGTTTATGAGTTTGTTTCATATGCATCTTAGGTAAGAGTGATGAAGAAAAAAAGAGCTCTAATTAGTGTTTCAGATAAGGATAGTATAGTTAATTTTTCTAAAGCACTTACTAAACTTGGTTTTAATATTTTATCAACTGGTGGGACATCTAATTATTTAAAAAATGCAAAAGTAAACGTAACAGAGGTATCTGATATCACTGGTTTTCCAGAAATTCTAAATGGAAGAGTAAAAACACTGCACCCCCACATTCATGCAGGAATTCTTGCAAGAAGAGATAATAAAAAACATATGGATACCTTAAAAAAACATAATATTGCCCCAATTGATATGCTTGTTTGTAACCTTTATCCTTTTGAAGACACGATAAAAAAACAAAATGTTACTATCGAAGATGTCATTGAAAATATTGATATTGGAGGGCCAACTCTTATAAGAGCGGCTGCTAAAAACTATAAAGATGTTATAGTTGTTACAAACAAAAATCAATACAATCTTGTATTAAATGCTCTAAAGTCAAAAAAAGATCTTAATCTAAGAGAAAAAGAAAAACTTGCAATGGAAGCATTTACTCATACTGCGCAATATGATTCAATAATATCAAACTATTTAAGGAAAAAATGGACAAATGAAATATTGCCTGATGAAAATAGTATTGCAATAAGAAAAATCAATAACATGCGTTATGGTGAAAATCCACATCTAAAAGGTGCTTTTTATAAATCATTACCAGAAATATCTGAACCTTGCATTATTAATGCAGAAAAAATTCAAGGAAAAGATATCTCATATAATAATATACTTGATAGTGACTGCGCAATTGAAGCAATAAAAGAATTTGCTGAACCAACTTGTGTTATAATTAAACATGCAACACCATGTGGAATTGCAAGTGCTAATAATTTATTACAAGCATGGAAAAATGCCTATGCAACAGATACCTATTCTCCATTTGGAGGAATTGTTTCATTTAATAGAAAAGTTACTAAAGATGTTGCAGAAGTACTTTCAAATTTATTTTTAGAAGTAATAATTGCCCCAAGTTTTGATAAAAAATCTCTTAAAATTTTCGGAAAAAAGAAAAACCTTAGGCTTCTAAAATTAAAAGATCTTGATAAAAAAATTAAAAGAAATGGAATAATATATAGAAGTGTAGTTGGAGGATTTCTATCTCAAGAAAGAGATGTTAAATTAAAATCACAAAATACTTGGCGAATTGTTACAAAGAAAAAACCTTCAAAAGAAGAACTTATATCAATGGAATTTTCAGTTAAATGTGTAAAACACATTAAGTCAAATTCAGTTGTTTTTGTTAAAGATACGCATACTGTCGGAATTGGCGGTGGACAAACTGCCCGTGTTGATGCGACATTTATTGCAACTCATAAAGGTAAAGAAAATATCAAAGGATCAACTATGGCAAGCGATGCCTTTTTCCCATTTCGTGATGCTGTGGATATTGCTGCCGAGGCAGGTGTAAAAGCAATAGTACAACCAGGTGGATCAATCCGTGATGAAGAAGTAATTCAAGCTGCAAATGAGCATAATATATCTATGGTTTTTACAGGGCAGAGATACTTCAGACACTAAAAATTTGGAGAAAATAAAATGGAGTCTATATTATTTGAGAAAAAAGATCTTGTATGTTGGCTTACTTTAAATCGTCCTGAAGAACGCAATGCTCTTTCTTTAGATCTAATGTACAAAATTCAGAATAAATTAAACATTATAAAAAAAGATAAGGAGATCAGTGTTGTAGTAATAAAAGGAAATGGCCCCTCTTTCTGTTCGGGACATAGCATTAAAGAACTAGTGGGAAAAAAAAATGATATTCATCATTTCAGAAAGGTTTTTTCAGAATGTTCAAAAATGATGAAAAATCTTCACAATTTACCACAACCTGTAATTGCCCAGGTTCACGGAGTCGCAACCGCCGCAGGCTGTCAATTAGTTGCGGCATGTGATTTGGCAATTGCTGAAAAAAATGCAAAATTTGCAACACCTGGTGTAAAAATCGGACTTTTTTGTTCTACTCCAATGGTTCCTCTTTCAAGAATAATTGGGAGAAGAAGAGCACTTGACATGCTACTTACAGGTCGGTTTATTTCTGCACAGGAAGCAGAAAGATTTGGACTGGTAAATAAAGTTGTAGAACCCAACAAACTTGATGAAGAAACAAAAAAATGGGCACAAGAAATTGCAAAAAATAGTCGTTTTACACTTAGTTTTGGTAAACAGGCGTTTTACAATCAAGTTGATCAAACCGAAACATCTGCATATAATTTTGCAAAAGAAGCAATTGCTTTTAATTGTCTATCTTTTGATGCCCAAGAGGGAATGAAAGCATTTCTTGAAAAAAGAAATCCTAAATGGAAAAATAAATAAAAATATTTGAGATGAAAAAATGGATATAGAAACTTTTAAAAAATTTTTAGATAAGAAAAATAAAATTGGTTTTATTGGCGCAACAATACAAAAAGATAAATGGGGATATAAAAAATATAAAGAAATAAAAAATGCAGGTTTTGATATCTATCCAATCAATCCAAAATATGACGAAATAGATGGTGACAGATGTTTTACTAATTTAAAGGAATTAACAGATTTTTTAAAAGGAAAACCAGATTTTGTAATTACAATTGTACCACCAAAAGTAACAGAAAAAATGGTTGAGCAATGTAAAAATTTAGGTATTGATAAGGTCTGGATGCAACCTGGATCCGATTCAGAAAAAGCAATAAAATTTTGTAAAGATAACGGAATTGAAGTGATCCATAACATATGTATTGTAGTTGATGCACTTCAAAAATTATAATTATTCATTAAAGATAAATAGTTCGTCAATAGTTGTATTTAATACTTGGGCAACATCATATGCAAGCTTTAATGATGGATTATATTTTCCTTTTTCAAGAAAAACAATGGTTTCTCTTCTAACACCTACTTTTCTTGCAAGATCTTCTTGGGTTAAATTATATCTAGCTCGAAATTCTTTTATCCTTGTTTTCATTTTAATTTCCTTTTTTAAAATAATAAAGATATGATACCATGAATACAATACCAGAAATCAAAACTACTGCTGCAGTAACAAGCCCTCCTCTAAGCTCTTGGTCAAAAAGAATTATTGATCCCATATTACTTCCAACAGCACTCCAAATTGCTGCAATAAAAGCAATATAACCTGCTTTATAACCTACTAATTTTAATCTTTCATCTTGAACAGGTAGTCCTACTTTTAGATTTTTTAGTCTATCCCATATAATATAGGATGAGGATATTACTAAAATTAAAATAATAAATATTGATACTATATCAAAAAGCTCTATTGAATCTTTTGCCATTAGGTAAAATGCCAAGGTAAAAAATACGCATACTGAAATACCAACGCCTAATATTACACTCAATTTTTCTTTCATTTTATATCTCCTTTTATTTTACATCTCCTTTTTTATTTAAAAAATAATAAATAATTGTATAAGATAAAATCACTATTACAAGTGGAATTGTTGCCAATTCTTTTGTTGATATATCTTTGAATATATTGTTAATAAATGGTATAGCTATAATAGATCCAATTATTGTTAAAAACATTGCATATAATGCAGATCTACCCATAATTTTCTTTTGTCTTTCATCAAGTTCTTTTCCTAAATAATAACTTCTCCATCCAATTATTCCTGAAATAATACATAAAAATAAACCTATAAAACCAATTACAACAATCAGAAAATAAATCCAACTTGGAAAAATATAAATTTCTTGAACGCTTATAACTGAAAGTATTATACAAATTATTATTAAGATTATTCCAATCTTGAATATATTTTCATATTTTTTATTAATTATTTCTAACATTATGTTAGATATATATAACATTCAGTATTTATAGTTTTCTGACAATCATTTTACCAAATCCTATTAAAATATATTTTATACAAACATATTTATAAGATTAATTAATTGATAAATTGTAAAAAAGGATGAGGATGAGAAATTCGTTTGAATTGGATGCATGAATTTTTTATTTTTATTCTAGAGGTAATTACTAAAAAATAAATTAAGGAAGGTTTGTTAATGGAAACTGCAAAAAAAGGAGATAAGGTTAAAGTTGAATATGTAGGAACTTTAGAGGACGGAACAATATTTGATAGTTCAGAAAAACATGAAGCACCACTGGAGTTTGTATTAGGAGAAGGTCATATTATTGAAGGTTTTGATAATGCTGTAGAGGGTATGAAAATTGGTGAAGAGAAACAAATAACACTTACTCCAAATCAAGCATATGGTGAATACAATCCAGAACTTATTAAAGACGTACCAAAAGAGGTTTTTCCTCAGGATCAAACAATACAGAAGGGAATGGTTTTTATGTTAAATTTACCAAGTGGGCAACAGGTACCAGCAAAGATTTCGGATATAAAAGATCAAGAAGTTACAATTGATTTAAACCCACCACTTGCTGGAAAAACTGTAATTTTCAAAATAAAGCTTCTAGCTATTGCAAAATAATTCAATAAAGCATTATAAATATTAGGAAATTTTTTCTTAAGGAAATACTATTTAATATTTAAAAATTATATTTTGTGATAAAATGAAAGTAAAAATAAGAGTTGTATCTCAAAAAGGAAAGTGTAGCTTAAATCATAAAATTGGAGATGAAATAATTGTTACTGAAGAAGGAATTAAAGGAAAAATATGCATTCATGCATTATATAGCATGCTTCCAAAAATATTTGCAATAATGTATGGGGCAAAATTCCCATGGGTAAAAAAAGGGGAAAAACCAAAACATGCATGTCCAGATGGAAAAAATCCTGTAATTTTTGATTTAGAAAAAATTGAATAAATAATAAAATAGAAAAAAATTAATCAATATTTTATATTTACCTTAACAGTTACATGCAGAAAATTTTCAAAACATGGATTATTTTTATTTTCATATTTGCGCTAGTTGCTACGTTAATTGTAGATATAAAATCTATGTTTTTTGGTTTTATTTTACTGCCATCTATCATCTTTACAGCAATATTAATAATCCTTGGATTTATTAATAAATAAAAAAAAATTATAATCTATTATTTTTTATTTTAAAAAATGGACAAATTATTTTAATATATTTTTATTATCATTTAGGACTAATCTTTGGATGTAACAATGAAAATGGAACCATATGAATGGCAAAAACGATTTCTTAGGATATATAAGAAATTTGGTGTAATAAAAGCATTTGCAGGAACTGGTAAAACCTATGCAGCAATACTACTTTTAAAAGATAGAAATTATAAAAAATCGATAATTGGAGTTCCTACAAGAAAATTAAAAAAACAATGGACTGAAGAATTAGAAATCCATGGAATAAAAAATACAATTGTAGAAACGTTTCATATTCTTTCTAAAGAAAAATCAAAAGGCCTAAAATGTGAAATATTAGTAGTTGATGAATGTCATAGAAGTACCAGCCCTGTTTTTAAAAAAATTTATGAAAATATAAAATATGATAATATTTTAGGATTAACTGCAACTCCAAATAAGGCTTGTATAGAGTATTGTGGTGAGATAATAATTGAAATCCCACTAGAAGCTGCAAAAATAAGTGACTTTACAGTTTTTTTCCATCCGATAGATTTAACTTATGATGAAAGAAATTTATATGATGAATATTCTCAAGCAATTAGAAAATATCTAGGATGGATGAGAAAATCAGATGATGCAGAAAAATGGAATTTCAGAGAAAAACTTGATTATATGATCTTCAAACGCCGAGGAGTAGTATACAGTGCAGAAAATAGAATACCAAAAACAGTAGAGCTTTTAAAGAAAAATAAAAATAAACCAACACTTGTTATTTGTAAAAGAATAGAACAAGCAAATACTCTCTCAAGAATAACAAATATTCCAGTTTATCATAGTGAAAAACCAGATGAAAAAGCACTAGATGCTTTTCAAAATGATAGAATCTCTGCTTTATTATCTGTTGGAATGCTTTCAGAAGGTTATGATAAACGAAATATCAAATGTTTGATTATTGTTTCAACAGCGATCACTGAAGCATATCATATACAAAGTATTGGTAGGGCCGTAAGACTACCTGACGATGCAGATATTCATATACTTTTATGTAAAAATACAACCGACGAAAAATTGCTACAATTTAGATATATGTATAAACATAAAATAATTGGAGAATTTTCACCAAGGGCATTAAAACCAAAAAATCCATGGAGAGAAAGGTATTATCTTGGTGATGAATATTTAATTGACGAAGAAGGGAAAATATTTTTAAAAAAATCTTATGGAAAACAATATTTTAAGGATAATCCAATAACTTCAGCTCTTCAACGTGTATTAAATTATAGAAAAGGTAATTTTAGAATTACAAAAGACAAGCAAGTGCTTGTAAAAATCGGTGGAAAAGTAATATCTGTTGGATTGCTACAGGAACCATTAGAAAAAATAAAATCAAAAACTTTAAAACCACATCAGATAAAAAAATGAATTTCAATTATTGAATATATTTATATCTATTTTTCATAATATCGAAAATAATGGATAATGAAGAATTTGTATATAATGGTAATAAAAACCCAGCGTATGATTATTTTAAATCTTCAGGAAAATTTAGGACGATATTAAATGGTTTCATTTGCCATATATGCAGAATTATTCCTTCAATTAGAATAAAAAATTCGCTATATCGTTTGATTGGGGTAAAAATCGGCAAATATGTAGTAATTGCTGCTTATGTAGAATTAGATCCATATTTTCCTGAATTAATAACAATAGAAGACAATGTAATTATTGGTGTTGGTTCAATAATTCTTGCCCATGAATATTCTCAAAATAAATTAAGAAAAGGAAGGGTTCATATAAAAAAAAGAGCTTTAATTGGAGCAGATTGTCTTGTTAGATCAGGTGTTACAATAGGTGAACATGCAACTGTTGCAGCAAAAAGTCTTGTCAATAGAGATGTTGAAGATAATACAGTTGTTGGTGGAGTTCCAGCGAAAAAAATAAAATAAAAATATATATTTTGGTGAAAAAATGAATTGGGATATCTTTTTTGAAATACATAAAAACATTCCAAGAGAAGGCTCTGGAAGAGATGAATATACTGAAAAAGCATTTAATATGATTCCAAAAATTGAAAAACCATTAATTTTAGATATTGGATGTGGACCAGGTCTTCAAACTATAAAACTTGCAAAATTATCTAATGGGGATATAGTTGCAATTGATATTCATCAACCATATCTTAATCAACTAAAAAAACATGCAAAAAAAGAGAGATTAACAGATAAAATTGAAATTATAAATAAATCCATGATTGATATGGATTTTGAGAAAGAAAAATTTGATATTATATGGGCAGAAGGATCAATTTTTATAATCGGTTTTGAAAAAGGATTAATTGAATGGAAGCAATTTATAAGACCAAAAGGTTTTCTTGCAGTTCATGAAATGGCATGGCTTAAACATAATCCACCAAAAGAAATATTTGAATATTTTAAAAAGGTCTATCCGCAAATTACTACGATAGAAAAAAATCTTGAAATAATTAAAAAAAACAAATACAAACTTCTTGGATATTTCCCACTTCCAGAAGATGCTTGGTGGCACCTTTATTATAATCCTTTAGAAGAAAGGTTAAAAATTTTGAAAAAAAAGTATAAAAACAATCAAGAAGCATTAAAAATGATTAGGCAAGAGCAAGAGGAAATTGATCTTTTTAGAATATATAATAAATGGTACGGGTCAGTTTTTTTTGTAATGCAGAAATAACTAAATTATTTTCATTATTAATTTTAAAATTGGAAAAAAATTTTGTTGATTTCTAAATAAATAATAAAGAATTGAATAATTTTTAACCTTGCTTTTTTGAATAGATGTCGACAATGGTTCTGACCATTCACCCTGAACTCCATGAATATCTTTTGCCTTAACTCTTATTTCATAAGATCCTTTTTTTGTCCATGCATGACTTGCTGTCGCTTCTTTACCTGATTCAAATGGTCCGACCCAAGCACTGTAGCTATTATCACCCCAATTAAAAAGATAGTATAAATTATCCCCATCAGGGTCTGCTGTAGAGGCATTATATGTGTATTCTACATTAATTTTGCCTGAAATTCTTCCTTTTGGAGGTTCAGGTTTTTCTGGTAATTGAGATTGCTCAGCAATAACAAGAGAAGGGTCACCAAAAGGCTCCCATGACTCCACTACCTTATAATCAATAGCAGTCATTCCAGGGACTAAATAATTTGTAATAGCTTCACTCCAGATCTCCCCAAATGTTGTGGCTGAACCAGTAGTTGCTTTTTGGTTATATGAATTGTACATTCCGACAATCATTTTGCCAACCCAAACCTCTGTTGAGTCACTACCTGATCCTCCATATGAAACTGCAGATGCACCACATGAAGCAATACCCCCTCCATCTGGATTTTTGACAAAAGCCCAGGGGAAACAATCCTTATCTTCATGGAATTTTCCAACATCACATCCGCTGTTCAAAACAATAGGTAATTTATTAGAATTTATTAGATTCAAAACATCAGTACTGAAATAATAATTATTAGGGGTGGGAAGCCAAGTACTTGAATCTCCATGGGGATGAGTCCCATATCCCCAAGTAGCACCATGTCCAATAAAATTCAAAAATCCACAACCATCATTTATATTATTTGTAATACGGGCAGAACCAGTTGGCAAATATCCACTTAACTTACCTAACGATGCATATAGTTTGGTTGGAACAAAAAGATTCAAATCATTTATTATGAATTCATTTACATATTCTCCCTCATCAATTTCTTCAGATTCCCCCACATGTGTATCTCCTCCAACTCCAATAATTTCTGTAAACCAATGCTCAGTATATGCTTTATTAGTTTCATAACCAATTATTTTTTGAACACAAGTAGAAACTTCAAAATTATCAGAACAAGCTAGTCTACCAAGATAAACATCAGGATAAAGGTCTACTTCATCATCCTCAACACCAGGCACATTTAAATCGCCAAAGATATCGTTTCCATTTGTATCCCAACTGCTAAAACCCAAAGTATCATTATAAATATCTGAATAATAAAGATCACTAACAATAAAATTATCATCCCAATCATTCATGTATATATGCGAAAGTCTAATTGGAAAATAAGTATTATCACCAACTAATAAAACAAATTTAACTTGCCAATTATCAACTGCATTTTTTATAAAATATTTAATTTTTTCCTGATTATCTCTGCCTTGAACGGGAAAAAAAACACCATTATAAATATCATTGAGACTAACAAACTTACTTAATATTCCATTATTAAACTTATGATTAATTAAATCATCTAGTTCATTCTCAAAATTATCTGGACTGAGAACTAATAGTTCAAAAATATCATCAGAACTTGCAGAAGTTTTTGAAGCAGCCAATCTATGATTTATTGATATTTCCATATCTTCAGCCCATTCTAATAAATCTTTGTCAGGTTTATATTGAACAGGATAGAGTAAAATTTTTACAATAACACTTCTAACACCATTGTAAATACCAGTTCCAATATCAAAATCATACCATTTATATATTGAAATTGGTACATTATCACATTTATTTGAAATTTTATTAGAGCCACAAATAACTGGGCCAGAAGCAACTTCTAATTTTTTATTTAAAAAAACACAATTAATATTTGAAGGATTAACAATGATTTCTTTAATTGTTGTTCCTAATGGAAAAATAAAACTTTTAAGGTATACTGGAAAGATATAATGATTTTCTTTTTTTAACATATGATTAGATCCCTCAAGATCTAAAAAAATTTCTTCATCTTTTTCATTTATTGATAGATTCGGAAATGATACTCTAAAAATTGTTGACTCTTTTTGTGAAAAACCGGCAACATTAACTGCTGTAAATATTAAAACGCTTACAATAAAAAAAGAAATTCCTTTTTTCATCAATATTCCTCCCTCTAAATATAATAAAAGGAAAATATAGTATATAAATCTAACATTAAAAATTTGCAAAATTTTATTGTTTTTTTAAATAAGAAAAAAATAACTATTTACTATCTCTTATTGATACCATTCCCAGCAACATTCCAATATATGCGGTTCCATCAGGTCCTAGATGAATGGGACCCCAGTTATTATTATAGGTAAAACTTGTACCTGTTAAAACTTCATAAACAGTTTTACCAGTTTCAAAATCAATTGCTTTTAGATACCAAAGATTCAATCCAATTGGATTTGGGGCCTTTGAATATATGTAAAACAATCCATTTCCTAGCGATAGTTTTGGTAAAGCAGATATTAGTATTTCATTACTAGTCCATACTTTCTTAATATCATATTTAATACCTTTTTTTATTAGATCTATTCTGGTTATACCTGGTTCACTTGTTCTTCCTAGTGTTACTGAAAGCATGCTTTTATGACCATAATTGTTTGCAAAAATAACAGAGCATGAACCATTTTTCCATTCAACACCAACTGGTGAATTTTCCGAGCAACTCTTATTATCTCCAAACACAGGTATTTTTCCAACCAATGTTCCATTGTGTCTGTAATGAAATTGTACATTCATTTTTGGATCTGCATTGTCACCAATGACAACAAAATTTCCAACTAGGGTGGGCGTAGTTCCAGAACCTTGGTTTAGCATTCCTGGTTTTCTTCTTGTTCCTCTATCATACTTAAATCGCCAATCAATTTTAGGATAAGAATTATTATCAATACTAAACCTATAAAGTGCATAATCAGATACAATATATACACCATCTTCGCCAATAGTAAAAGAATTTTGAATCTCTTCATAATTTTTAGTTGCTGGATCTTTTAATTCGATTGAAGAAATATTTCCATTTGTTTTATTTATAACTCCTACTGCACCATATCTTGTTGTAAACCAAATATTACCTTGCCAATCAGGTAGAGCACAACCTACTTTATCTCTCTCAGGAAATTCTCTATAAACTACATAATCAGAAAGGTCTATTTTTTCCACAAGTTCAAATTCTCCATCATTTGACGGGACTTGAACAATTTCAATTGCTTGCTCATGGGTTGCAACAACTACTCTATCCTTATTGTCCAAATAAAAATAGGCCCCCCCTGATGTATCTTCAAAAATTTTTATTGGATCAAAAATTGATAGCCGAGGTCTACCTGGTAAACTATATCTTTTTATTTCTTTAAGAGTTGTTGAATTCATAAGTATTAGTCGAGGTCTATCAAGGCTTGTACAACCTACAACCATCTGATTTGATCTGGTAAAACATATTGTTACACATTCCGCAATTCCCCGAAAGGTTGAATGCACGACAGGATTTATTCCAAGCGGACCGCTATTTGAAATATAATCCGACATATATGCATCACCGTGCATATTATTCCCTCCATTTTGCGCCATATATGGGTGCTGTGGAACAGGCGTCACATTTTCAATTGGATTTGAATAATCTGATGGAAATTCAGGATTTCTTTTAATTTTTAATTTATCTGGTAAAAAATAATAACTTGGACCTTGAGGAATGGGTCTTGCACATATTGAGATTATTGATACTAAAAAAACTTGACTTATCAAAATAACAGTAAGAATTGACGCAATAATCTTTTTCATAATTAATTATTCCCCTAATGTAAACTGGTATAATATATATGAAATTATATATAAAGCTATAGTTTAAATTTTTAGTAATATTATATTTTTTTATTAATTTATCAATTTAAACAAATACTCAAACAAAGTTAAGAGACGAGGAAATCTATTTAGAAAAATATTTATCTTTGTTTTTGGAATCATAACTTCTAATGTTTCCCAACCGCTTTCAAAATCATAAGTATCCTTTGCTTTAACTCTAATTAAGTATGTATCTTTTGAATTCCAAATATGAGAGAATTCAACTTCTTCACCAGAATCATAAGGGCCATCCCAATTAACAATATCTCCATCACCCCATTCAATATAGTAATAAACTTGATGTTCTTCAGGATCAGTCGTTGAAACTTTATAGGTTAATTCTTGTCCCTTCTTTCCTGTTAATGGCCCTTGTATTGTTGGTATTTCTGGTGGATTATTTTCTAAAATGTCAACCATAATATCTTCAATTGTACAAAAATCACACCAACCATGTTCTGAATTGTATCCTTTAACTAGATAGTAGTAAGTTCCGTCGGTTTTATCTGTAATTTCATAATAACAATTCGTAATAGTATCAGATAGTGTTGTTATAGAATCCCATTCAACAACTGGATATATATCATCAAAGTAAATTCCTTCCTCAACGGTATAATCATCAGTTATATACCTAAGTCTAATATATACAGAATCTCCCTCATAGTCAGCAAGAGAATATTGTTTTTCTTCCCAACCAGAAGATGAACCAGTAAATCCTTCCAACAAATCGTAAGCTCGACCGTTTGTACTAACTTCCACCATTGCATAATCATAGTTAAATTCAATATCATACCAGGTCCAAAGTTCAAGGTTCATACCTGGAGTTACAAAAACAGGATCCTTTGTAACCATAGAGTATATTTTATTATTTCCAGTTCCTGATTTATAGCTGTGACTAGAAGAATGACTTCTAGCAGTTGAAAGTGAAAAACCATCAATATCCCAAAAACCAGTTCCAGATTCTCCATCATCAACATATAAAGCAGGCCCTTTTAATTCATCAAGCTGAAACTTTGTTGGATTTGCATCATCATTTATAACTTCCCAAGAAACTGTATAATCTCCATCCTCATCAATTCCCATCTCATCAATTGCTGTTACAACTCTAGGTACAACAGTATCTTTAATATCCGCTGCTTCTTCAAGCAGTTCTAATGCTCCATCAAAATTTTCAGCAACAATTTGATCAAGATAGCTTGCAGATGGATGAAAAGAAGTGCATGCTTCAATAGTATATGAAAATGAAGGTCTAGCCTGAACATAATGAGCATATCCATAAGCCCAATCTGTTGTATCACCTGTTGTTGGATATAGATTTGCAGCTTGTTGTGGATCATAGGTGCCACTAGACATTCCAGATATTTCTTGTGCAATATCTTGTCCTAATTGTGATAAGTATGAACCATCAGGAGCTTGAGAATATGTATATCCCCATGGCCACATTACAAGCTCACCATGGGTATGCCAGGAAATTGCAGCATGAATATCATTTTGTAAGAATATATCTCTACATGCTTGCGTTTCTGCCTCAGAAAAAGGTGCTGGTCCACAATATACTTCTGAAGTGGGATAATGACTTATGGATCCTTGACCAACAGAACCCCATGCGCCTGCAGGATCTCCATTAGAAGAACCTCCATAGTTCCTATTTAAATCAATACCTATTCCACCAGGTATAGGTCTTCTATTTTTACGCCAATCATGTCCTTGATCATGACAATAGTAGTATCCATCTGGATTAACACAAGTAACAACCCAAATTCTTAAATCATCTACCAAATCTGTTATTTGCTGATTTGAACCATATTCTGATGTAAGTTGATCACAAATATGAAGACATATTTCGACAGTAGGCCATTCTCGAGCATGATGAAGACCCATTAAAAAAACACCTGGTTCACCTTCATCTTCTCCAGGATTATCTGTTATCTCTAAACACAAAATATCTCTATTTTCGTAAGTGGTGCCAATACTATATAAATCAGTTATATCTGGATAATCATCTGCAATATCTTCAAGAATTGATTCCATCTGAGCCAATGTGTGATATTGGCCTCTAACAGAGTTATCATGTTTTATAATATCTTCAATAATAATTTCATATTCAAAATTATTCAGTTCATGAAGTCTGTCTTCAGTTATAATAATTTCAATCCACTCTCCTGGATTTCTTGATAATATCTCAATATCCTTAGGTAAAATAACCTGCTGATCAGAAATATCTATTCTAATAATTTTTTTTGTAATTTGATTATCTTTTTGTAGACTGTTTATACTTATTGCAGTTGAAGTAACAACAGTAAAAAATAGCGTACAAACTAAAATACAAATTATTTTTTTATTCATAATATCTCCCCTAATTAACATGTGTTAATATTTACAATAATAAAAACATTTCGCTAAAAAAAATTTATTTTCTAAGTTTTGGAATAAACATCGGAACCTTTTTCATATAATCTTTATACTCATCGCCAATTTTTTCAATAAGTAATTGTTCCTCATATCTACTTATATAATAGTAAAAGATGCAAATTATTATAAAAATTATAAATGCAATAATTGAAAGACTTAAAATAACAAAAGCAAGATATATTAGGATAAAGCCAAAATACATTGGATGTCGAATTCTTGCATATACATCGCTTTTAATAATTATAAGACCTTTTCTTTCTTCTTGAAAAATTATTTTATGTGATCTCTGACTGAAATATCCTGCTGTAAAAAATAAAAAAAGAAATATGATAATTTGAAAGTACCAAGGAAAAAAATTTTGAATAAAATTTGAAAAATTAAACAATAATAAGTCAGAAATTAATCCAATTACAAACACAAATAAAAAGATTATTTGCCCAATATCACCCCATTTAAATTCACCAGCTAAATCATTTCTATGTTCGTAACTTTTTCTTACGTGACTTTTCTTCATATTTATTTACCTCAATAATTGATTTAATTTGATTATTCTAACCTTTTTTGCTATCTGACTATTTACTGAAAAGATTTTTGAATTAATACTAAATGTAAATAAGCCAAAACTAGAAACAACTCGAATGATACTTCCTTCAAACAAACCTTTAGACTCAAATTTATATCTTAATTCATATCCATCTTCAAAATTAACAATTCTTGCAATATCACCTGATTTTAATTGATTTAACATTGTCATTTCATATAATCTCCAATTATAATTAATGATTTGTATTGTGTTCATTTTTAATAGAAAAAATGGAAAATAGTGACCACCTTTCATTAAAAATTATAAAACTAAATATTCTTTAAATATAATGTAATATACCAATAGAATGAAATTTTATGTAAAAGAAACAAATGGACCTGCGAGAATTGGAGATTTATTAATTAATAAAAAACTTATAAAATCTCCAAATATTCTTTTTTTAAATACAATTAGGTTTAAAGCACCAAAATTTGCGGATGTTTTAATATCAAACAGAAAAATAGATATTGATAAACCATGTTTTTTTGTATCTAAACAATTTGTTTCTCCTAAAGATGTAACTTTAAAATTACATATTAAAAATATTAAACAAAAAAATAAATATTATGTAATTACTCCAAAAATAGAATTTATAAAAGATGCAATAAAAAATACCAAATCTATCTTTTTTATAATATCAAATTCATTTCAATTACTAAACAATCCGAAAGAGTTTGTAGATTTTATAATTAGACTTAGACAAAAAATTGGCTATCAAAAAATAATTTATCTTCCAACAGTTGGAAAACCTACAAATCTTGCATTATTTTCATATTTGGGAATTGACTTTTTTGATTCATTATCTGCAATCGTTGCCGCAAGAAATAATATTTTATTTTTTCCAAATGGAGAATTTAAAAAAGAAGAATTAAACGAAATTTCATGTAATTGCCCAACATGTGTCAAATTGAAAATCAAACCGTCAGAAATGAAATTCAAAGATATTTTATCTCATAATTATTACGCTTTATTTAATGAAATAATACAAGTCAGAAACGCAATATATTATGGAAATATTAGAAATCTAGTTGAAAATCGAGTAAAGGTAGATCCAAAATTAACAACAATTTTACGAAATCTTGATTTATATCACTATGATTATTTAGAAAAAAGAACCTCTGTTACAAATAAAAATAAGGTTATTGCAACTAATAAGGAATCTCTTTTAAGACCTGAAATTAAAAGATATCAAAAAAGAATTATTGATAGATATAAAAAACCTGATTCCGCAAAAGTTTTACTTCTGCTACCTTGCTCTGCAAAAAAACCTTATTCACTATCTAAATCGCATAAACTTTTTAAAAAAATGATAAAAATTTCTGATAATTCTTTTACTATACATGAAGTAATAATAACATCTCCATTGGGATTAGTTCCAAGAGAACTTGAACTAGTTTATCCTGCATCCTCATATGATATACCAGTTACTGGAGTATGGGATGAAGATGAAAAAAAGATGATAAGAAATTTACTTGAATTATATCTTAAAAATAATAGTTACGAAAAAATTATTGCTCATATTCCTAAAGAAATATTAGAATTTTCAGAAGATCTGTTAAATAATCCTATTAAAACATGCGTTGATCACCCGACCTCAAAAAAATCATTAAATTGTCTTGAAAAAAATTTAAATAATCATTTGAGTAAAATAAATAAAATTAATTCTCAAAAAAGATTAATTGAAGATTTTGAATCATTTGCTTCTTATCAATTTGGAAAAAATATTTCTAAAATACTTTTAAAAGATTGTATAGTTAGAGGAAAATATCCTTATAAAAAGATATTTTATAAAAATAAACAACTTGGAATGATTGTATTTGAAAGAGGTCTAATTTCGTTAACTATTGACGGCGCAAAAAGAATTGCTAATTCTAAAAAATATTGGGTGGAAATTTTTGATGATTTCACATTAAAAGGATCTATTTTTGCACCCGGTGTAAAAGATGCATATAACGAAATTAGAAAAGGCGATGAAGTAATTGTTTTTCAAAAAAATAAGTTATGTGCAGTTGGTGTAGCACAAATGAATGGAGAAGAAATGAAAGAATCCTCTTACGGCGAAGCAGTAAAGGTTAGACACAAAGTTTAGAAACGTTTAAGAGGAGTTTTCTCCCCACAAAAAGGACAAGAATAAATACAAACATTTTTAAATAAGTCAGTTCCTTCTGCCCAAATAGTTATACCTTCTCCACATAAATTACATCTAAAGTTTGCTTTTATTGATTTTTTTTCAGGGATTTCAGCTTCAATTTGAATAGGGGCTGAAGAAATAAAACCTATTGTTCCACAATCCGGACAAGTCATTTTCATAGTTTTTTTATTATTACTTTTTGATTTTTTAATTGCAAAAATTCCTTGACAAGCCGGACATTTAAAATGATAAAGTCCACCTTTTAATCTTTTTTCAAATTCTTCTACAGTAATATTAGATACAGAGTCCTTTTTATATTTAATAAATATAGTTAATATTGTAAAAGCTAAAATTATACCAAAAAAAGACAAAATAATAATCATCCAATCTTTTTCATAAATTACATCAAAAAATGAAAAAATCAATGCAAAAAAAGCGAGTAATATTAATAAAATAAATGGACCTGTACTTTTTATCCAACTCATTAAAATCTCCTCTTTTTACCAAATATAACAGACAATAATAAAATTACTATAAATAAAGATATAGAACCAATAATATACAATATATTATCCTTTATTTTTAATAAAACATTTTCAGCAAATAGGTCTTTTAATGGGTTCGTACCTGCTTTATATTCTTTAATATTTGTTAAACCATCTCCATCTTGATCCTTATCTGCATCATTTTGATCTTCTGGATCTAAATTATATTTTCTTTCCCATTCATCAGGCATACCATCGTTATCTTTATCATCTAAATCTAAGGTTATCCAAAAAGTTTGATAATCTGTGTTGTCAGTATTTCTTGCTTTATCCTCAACTTGAATATAAAAAGAATATTTTCCAGTTTCTTCATATATATTATTATATATATATTTACCTTCTTGAGAATACGTCATTACCTTTTGCAAGGTGTTATTATCAGGGGGAATTATTATAACTTTTGCATATTTAATTTCAATATTATCTTTTGCAATACAAGTAATTTTAATAGAACCCCCTTTTAATTGAACTTGTGGATTGAACTCAAAATATAAAATTTCAGGATTAGTTTTATCCTCATATATTCTAAATGTATCTCTTTTAACGCCAACATTTGAATAAACAGAAATATCCACCGCAGTTATTTGGAATTCATAAATTCCTTTATTATCTGTTTCATAAAAATTAAATTTAAATTCATCATTTTTTGTTCTTGTCATAACCCCTCTATAAGAAGTGTTAGATGGACCAGTAATATTTATCATAACTGACTTTAAACCTGAATCATCAGTAATATTTGCAGAAATTGTTATCTCTCCACCTTGTTCTTGTCCAAAAGGCGAAATATTTAAATCAGAAATAGTTGGAGGATTCTTTTCATATGAATAGATAATTAAATCTCTTTCAGACAATTTATAATTATTTAAAATATTTGAATCTCTTTGACCACCATTAAAAAATATTTTTACTCCAACTAACCAAATTCCTTTAACAGCAGAATCCCAATACATAGTTACAGTTTGTGTACTATTTGCATCAACACTTAAGAATTTACTATCTTCTTCTTCTAAATATTTCATAACTCGTAAGCCATCTTTTGGAGCTTTTTCAATAAATAGTTTAATTTCATAGTCAGTTGCATTACCAAGACCAATATTTTCTATAACAACATCAAATTTTACTTCATCAAATTCCATGACTTTATTAGATGTAAAAATTATTTCTTTTACCATAAGATCTGGCCATTCATGAATAATAAATGTTAAATTTGCTTCATTATTTTCTTCATCTGACTCATCAATTAGGTTTAAGGGATCAATTTGTACAATTAAATTAAAATGACCTGAAATATCTGCAAACCAATCAAAATAAACATTTGTAATTTCTTCTTTTATTAATTTTAAACTTACAAAATCTAAAAATATCTGTTGATCGTCTGCCCTATCAATAATTTTAACTGATACATTAACATCATCAATAGCTGCATCATGGCTGATTATATTAGTAGTTATATTTATTGTGTTGTTCTTATAAATCATATCATTAGTTGCATAATTAGTTGAAATTGATAGATTAATAAGCTCAATATCTGGTTTACCCACAAGAAATTCATATTCTACTATTAAGGGCGTATAACTAGCATTATCCTCACTTAAAACTCTAATAATCCATTTACCTTCGGAATCAAAATAAAAATCATTATATAACCAGTATGTTTGATTTGAAAGATTTAATAAATCTAACGAAAGATTGTGGCTTTCATTATCCTTTAAAAAAATAAAAGCCGTAACATAATCAGCTTTAGCTTCTGTACTAACTGAAATATTTATAGGGTCAGAAATGAGAGTGAAACCATTATTTATTGGTTCTAGAATATCTACTTGCCATCCTTCAACAAAACCAAGGTTAACATTAAAATTACCTGATTCGGTCAATGCATTATTTTCACTTATCGGATCTCTAATACCTGGGTTTGTTAAAACATCAAAGTAGATACAATAATATTTTTCCTCTGAATTTTCTGTAGAATTCCAAATAAGCTTTCCTTTTGCATTATTAATTGAACTGTAACTAACATTTTCATCAAATTTATAAATATCAACCTCTCCAATTACTTCTCCAAGGTTAGAATATTTAATAATTCTAATTGTATCATTTTCAAATTCTTCAGAAACAATATCTAATTCCTCAAGAAGCTGTGTAAAATTAAAAAATTGTGAAACATTACCTTCACCTTTAACAGTTAAAAAATATCTATAATGCCAATTTTCATTCCACCATTCTAACTCGCCTGTTTCAACTTTAATAGGTATAACTTCAGTATCATGTGTTTCATTTTCAAGTAAGATTTTTATAGTGATAGTTTGGCTACCAAATCTTAAAGGTTTCCATTTAAATGAAAAAATATAAACCTCATCTTTTAAAAGACCATCTTTTTTAGAGATTGTATGAATTAATACATCCTCACTTGACATAAGTTTTGCATAAATTGTATTATTTGTTGAAAGTCCTAAATTTTTAATTTTTACTGAGATATCTGCTGATACGCCAACAGTAAAAGTATCAGGTTTATTTACATTAATTATTTCTAAATCAGTATCTTTTTCTGCAAATGTCACCTTAAAAGACCATGTATTGTTTAAATAATTTAATTCGTCTAATGATTGATCATAATTTACAATCATATTAAGGATATGGTCTTTTCCATCACCAATTGTTTGAGTCCAACTAATGTTAATATAACAGGTATTTTCAATATCCAAACCTTTTGATGAAGTATTTATTGCAATAGGATTTGGATTAGAATCAAGGAATAATCCTACTTTAATAATTTCTCCATTTGATATATTCTTTGTTCCAACATTTTTAATTTTAAATATAATATCATTTTTTTGTCCTACTTTCCAAATTGAAGGTGTAAATAAATTTTCAGGTATTATATCTGGAAGAAAAGAATCATCTGCTAACGTTGACTGAAAAAAAATGTTTGTAGAAAATATAAGTACAATAATTAATATTAAAAATTTTCCTCGTTTAAATTTATTTAACATATTATAACTTCCTCTATTTTTTCCCCCAACTTTTAAACCATAATTTATATCTTAAAAGTTGTATTTCTATCTTTCTATTTATTACTAAAATATAATAATTAACTATAAAATTGTTAAAAGAAATAACCATAAAGTATAAAACAGATATATTATTCCAAGTCATTTGAAATTATGAAACCTGAAATAGATAAATCAACATTTGTCGATAAAAGTGCTGTATTAATAGGTAATGTTAAAATTGGAAAAAAATGTGGGGTTTTCCCAAATGCAGTAATTCGTGGCGATCAAAATTTAATTGAAATTGGGGATGGTTCAAACGTACAGGACTGCTGTGTTATTCATTGTGATAAAATACATAGTGTAAAAATTGGAAAAAAAGTGTCAATAGGACACTGCGCTATGATACATGGAGCAACAATAAAAGACGAATGTTTAATTGGAATACACGCAACAATACTCAATGGGTCAATTATTGGTAGTGGTTCAATAATTGGGGCAGGAGCAGTTGTAAAGGAAGGAGAAATAATACCTGAAAATAGTTTAGTTGTAGGGATTCCAGGTAAAATTATTAAACAAAATCCTGAATTTAGAAAAAAGGCAAAAAGAAATGCTGAAACATATATAAGATTATCAAAAAGCCATCTTGAAGAAAGACATAAACATTATTAATATTTAGATTTTTGATCTAGATTTTAATTTATTTCTTGTATATTCAAGCAATCCGCCAGAATTACGAATGTCAATTATTTCTTTTGGAAGTTTTGGAAAAGAATAGGATTTTTCACCAACTTCAATCCTTCCCTCGTTAATATTTAAATTTATCTTTTTTTCTTCAGAGTAGGCATTAACTGCTTCAGGGCATTCTATTAATAATAAACCCTGATTTATTGCGGATCTATAAAAAATTCTTGCAAAGCTTTTAGCAATAACAGCATTAATACCTACTGATTTTAGACCTATAACAGGTTGTTCTCGAGAGCTGCCACATCCAAAATTTTTTCCTGCAATTATAATATCACCTTCTTTTACTTTTTTTGAAAAATTTGGATCTAAATCTTCAAGTAGATGTGGAATAATTTCTTCAGCAACACTACAAGTATATACATATTTTCCAGGAAATAACATATCGGTATCAATATTATCACCATATCTCCATACCCTCATTTATTTATCACCTCTCTAGGATCTGTTACTTTACCATAAATTGCAGATGCCGCTACAGTCGCTGGGCTTGCTAAATATATTTCTGCTTCTTTACATCCCATTCGGCCCTTAAAATTACGATTTGCAGTACTTAAACATTTTTCCCCAGGTGCTAAAGCTCCTTGATGAGCTCCAAGACAAGGACCACAACCTGGTGGAAGAAGTACTGCACCAGCATCAATTAAAATTTGTATTAAACCTCTATCTAATGCATTTTGTAAAATATCTTTAGAGGCAGGAAGTATTAAGAGCCTAAAATCCGAACTAATTTTTTTACCTTTTAATATTTTAGCTGCAATTTCTAGATCTGAAAGTCGTCCATTAGTGCAAGTTCCAATTAGTCCCTGTTGAATTTCAAGACCATTAAGTTCGTTTATAGATTTAACATTATCAACTGTATGAGGACACGCAATTACAGGTACAATATCGTTCAAATCATATTGATACTCTTTAATATAAGAAGCATGGGGATCTGAAAAAATCGGATTATAATCTGAGTTATTTACTTCTATTGACTTCAAATAATTTTTTGTTATTTCATCTACAAAAAATACTGAATTTTTAGCTCCCATTTCAACACCCATATTCGCTACTGTGAACCTCTCATCAACAGAAAAATTTTCTAAATTTCCTTGGAATTCAACAGAGCAATAATTCGCACCAGATGCAGAAATATTTCCAATAATATGTAAAATTAAATCTTTGGCAAAAACACCTAAATTTAATTTACCATCTAAAATCATTTTAATACTATTTGGTACTTTTAACCAAGTTTCACCAGTAAGCAAGAGAGATGCTGCCTCTGTTCGGTCTATACCTGAAGAAAAAGCTCCAACGGCACCATAAGAGCATGTATGAGAGTCACTTCCAAGAATTATTTTTCCGGGTAATGCAAGACCTTTTTCTACAACTAATTGATGACAAACACCAACGCCAATATCAAAAAAGTTATTTATTTTAAATTTTTTTACAAAATCCCTTATCAACTTATGATTATTTGCAGTTTTTTCAGAAGCAGCTGGAATAACATGATCAAGAGCAATTATTGGTAGAGATTTTGAATAAACACCATACTTGGTAAGTTCTGGTTTAATCTTTTGGATAATTGCTGCTGTGTTATCATGTGTCAGAAGATGATCAGGATTAATTGTAACAATCTGACCTGGAGAAACTTCCTTTTTCCCTGAATAAATAGCTAATATTTTTTCTACAAATGTCATATCCATATCTAAACCTCCATATCTAAATAATATTTAATCTTGAATTAAAGAATTAAAATGTGAATCAATTAATGCTCTTTAAATTTATTTAGAAATTTTTTAATTTATTATTTTACATATAGACAACCCAAATCTATCCTAAAAATATTTTTTAAGAATCCAAATTGTTATTTTTACAAGATGACATAATAATAAGAAAACTATAAGTTATAGAATTATTATATTGTAATATACTTGGGTGGATTTGGAGAGATGAATGATAACAAAATTATCAATGATAATTTTGCTTTAGCAGGAGTACTTGAAGCAATTTTATTAATAGCATTAGTTGCAATAATAATATCTATGATACAACTTTATTATGTACCAGAGATGATGGAACAAAAAGAGGCCGATCATATGGATCAGGTTTCAAATCAGTTTGCCCAATTAAAATCTGTCATAGAAATACAAGCAATGATGGGAGCTATGGATACAGGTGAACCAATAACCTATACACCAATGTCATCACAAATAAATCTTGGAAGTAAAGAGTTGCCCTATTTTATATCTGCAAGATCTTATGGACAAATTGATTTAATTGATGAGGAAACTACACCAAATTATAAAATCAGTATTATACCTGCACCTGGTGATTTTCCAGATGGTATACCTTTGACTTCAATTAAATATGAAGCAGAAAATTTCTATTTTGTTGATCAAATCTATATTCTCGAAGGGGGAGGAATTATTTTAGAGCAACCTTCAGAAGGAGAAGTGATGCGGGTTTATCCAGGTATTGTTGTGGAAAATGATACAAAATTAAATAATAATATAAATATAAAATATTTCATACCATTATTCAAAGGAGTTCCTGGAAAAAAGGTATGGGCTGATTATAAGGAATGTTATGTTCATACTAATTTTACTAATCATTATAGTTATTCAGGGTCTGCAAATTTAATTTATATAGCTACAGATTACCCAAACGCCTGGCTCGATTGCTTATTAAACGAGTCTAGAGGAATTCTCTGGGAATATTTTGATAATGGATATATAAATATTATTTTAGATGATACAGTAACACCTAATAAAATAGAAATAACTCCAAGTCCAGGTTTTACTATCAATCTTGATCTTACAATTGCAGAAATTGGAGTTCAAGTTGGACCTGGTTACGCAATTCCAAAAAGTTAAAATTAAAGTTAAAATTATAAAAGTATTATTAAATATAGTAATAAATAAACTAAAAAATTAATAATATATTTCAAATATAAGAGAGCGAATTAATAATGGTTAATTCTAAAGAGATTAAACTAAATATTCTAAAAACAGATATTAGTGGATTTGATAAATTATTTACAAAAGGAGGAATTCCAAAAGGAAGTTCCGTTTTAATTGCGGGAGGACCTGGTACTGGGAAAAGTATTTTTTGTAGACAAATATGTTTCAAACTTGTTTCAAAAGGAAAAAAATGTATGTATGTAAGTTTTGAAGAAAACAAAGAACGCATCATTAAAAGTATGGAAGATTTTGGATGGGACGTAAGAAAATACATAGAAAATGGAAATCTTTTAATTCAGAAAATAAACCCTCTTGATATCTTAAGAATGAAGTTTGGATCAATAGGTGGATCAGGATCAGCTACCGAACTTTCATATAAAATTAAACCACTTGTTATTCCTAAAGAGTTTCAACCCGATGTCATTGCAGTTGATTCTTTAACCGCCATTATTGCAGCTTCAGTTACTAAAGATAAAAACTATAGAATTTATCTACAACAACTTTTTAGTTTTTTTGAGGAAACAAATTCTACATCTTTATTAATAACAGAAACTGATCCTATTCCAACAAGATATAGCAAAACAGGTATTGAAGAGTTTTTAGCTGATGGAATAATTGTTCTTTATAATCTACAAAAAAAAGATGTTAGAAAAAATGCAATTGAAGTTTTAAAAATGCGTTATGCTGAACATCAAAAGAAAATAGTTTTAATGACAATTACAGAGAAAGGTATAGTTGTATATCCTGAAAAAAAAGTTGAAATTTAATTTTAAATAAAATATTTATAGAAATTTGAAAGATTCCTCATGTTTGCCTAGTTTTTTTGCTCCATATTTAATAATGGTTAATTCAATAATTTTTATTTGATGTTTGTTTAATCCTGTTCTTTTCAATATTAATAAATCATTTTCATTATAAATTCTAATTGTTCCCTCATTGTTATTTATTACAGCTTTTGTCAATTTACCGTTTTGAAGCCAAATCCAGATGTTAATGTTTTTGTGTGTCATAAGAGCGCCTGACCTTGAACTTATCTAATTATATTTTTATTTTGCTAACTATATAAATATTTCTATACAAACGTATACTGGAATAAAAATAATTTATAAAAACCAGGTTTTTTAGATATAATTTTAAAAAAATTATCTTAAAAAGGATAAAATAATATAATACTATTTACATATAACATCTATGACTGGGATCACTGGCATGGATAATTTTAGTAAAAGTAATATGGAAAGAATATCAACAGGTGTTGAAGGTCTAGACTCAATAATCCAAGGAGGATTACCTAGTAACTCAATAACTCTTATTTCAGGACCCCCAGGCAGTGGTAAAAGCATTTTTTGTTTTCAATTTCTATATAATGGAATAAATAACGGTGAAAAATGTTTATTTTTAACACTAGATAAAAAATCAGAAGGTCTAATCTCACAAGCAAAGCAACTTGGATATGATTTTCATCCTGCAATAGAAAATAATCAAATTAGGTTTATATATCTAAATATCTCAAAAAAATTTGTTTATGAAAAAATGACAAATGAAATATTATCAGGAGAATACAACAGGATTGTTTTAGATTCAATTACTCCTTTGTCCGAAATGCCGATAAGTATTAGACCGTCTGAAGAACAAAAGATTGATACAAGTATGATTAATTTTGATGATTATCCTGAAGACGTCCCATTACCTACTAGAAGACTTCATTTACGCTTTATTTTATCCTCACTAGAATCAACTAATGCAACATCCGTAATAACTTCTGAAATACCCGTGGGTTCTTCACTTCTTTCTAGAGATGGTATATCTGAATTTTTAGCAGATGGAGTATTAACCCTAAGCTATGATAATACAATGGACAGAAGAAAACTATCAGTTGTTAAGATGAGAAACACAAAACATTCACTTAAACCTCATGACATAAAAATTGATTATGGTGGCATTAAATTAATTTAAAATAAACATTGTAAATATGATTTTTAATTATAAGCCTCCAAAAAAGTTAAGAGCACTTTTTATTGCACACTATTCTCCCCTTCTTTTAATAATATTAATTGGACCATTAACTGCAATTTATGGTATTTGGAAAATTCCGATAAATATAATTTTTTGCATAACACTTGGAGTAGTAATTTTTTTAATTGGATCTTATGTTTACTTTAAATGGGAAATTTTTTGGCATAAAACATACAAAGGACAACTTGTAACTGGAGGAATTTTTAGATATATAAGACATCCCCACTATACTTCCCTTATTATAATTGGATTTGGACTGGCGTTGTTTTTTTATTCAATTGCAACATTAATTATTGCAATACTTGCAATACCAATTATAATTTTGAGTATAATTGATGAAGAAAAATATTTAAAAAAACAATTTGGAAAAAAATATTTAGAATATATGAAAAAGGTTCCTTGGAGAATAATTCCAAAAATATTCTAATTTTTTTCAGAAAATTTTAAAATAAATATATAAGACTGCATTTATTAAGTAAAAACAATATCTCATCTTAATGGGGAAGAAAAAATGAAACTTGAAGAAAGAATAGAAATGTTTAAAGATGTTTTTGCCCCAAAAACAAATGAAAAAGTGTTGTTTTTAGTAGATATACCACATGATAAAATTACCGATACTCATATATGGAAAGAACGTAGAGAAATGGCTTATGAATGGTATCATATTTTTAAAGAGATGGGAAAAAAAGAAGGTTTTAATATTAATTTAGTTGAATTCAAAGCAACAGGTCTACAAAACACTCCATTATCAAATAAAATAAAAGAACAGGTGAAAAAGTCAAATCTAGTCCTTGCTATGACAGAATATTCTGCAACATCAACATTAATGAAAATATGTAAGGCTAAAGATTCGATCACCCGTTGTGCAAGTATGCCTGGGGTCGAAAAAAGAATGGAAAAAACAGCTTTTAAAGCAGACTATAAAAAAATACAAAAATATTCTATTGCTCTTTCTCAAATGTTAAATAAAAGCATTGGTGCAGAGGTAAAATTTTCAACAGGTGATAAACTATATGTCGATTTGAGAAATCGTTTTGCAGGTTCTGAAACTGGAGATTGCAGCAAAACTGGACAATTTATAAACTTTCCAAGCGGAGAAGCATTTATGGCCCCTTATGAAGCAATAGGGGACGAAATAGAAAAATTTGGTAAAAGCAAAACTAAAGGAATAGCCCCAGACATCCAAAATGGAGAACATATAAAATATATAGTAAAAAACAATAAAATCTCTGAAGTGATTGGTGGAGGTAAAAAAGCAGATGAAATGAAAACCTTCTTTTCAAAAAATGATACTCGTAGAAATATAGCTGAATTTACAATAGGTTGTAATCCAGAAGCAATAGTCACTGGCAATATTTTAGAGGACGAGAAAGCTGGAGGATTGCATATTGCATATGGTACAAGTACATTTCTTGGAGGTAAAAATCAAAGTGATATGCATGAAGATATAGTTTATACAAAAGGTTGTCCAGTTGAATCAACAAAGGTCATTTTAATTAATAAAAATGGATCAAAAATTGAAATAATAAAAAATGCAAAACTTCGATATGAATTATTGAAATAATTTTCAAATGCTATTAGATAAAAAAATATTCTAAAAAGAACCCTTTTATATAAATAATCAATATTATTTACAAAAGACGAGGGAGTTATGACAAAAATCTTACTTACAACAGTAATAAAACCTTTTTATATTGATTCTGATGATTGCACATTCCAAACCCAGCCTGAACTTTTTCATGGCCAGGTAACACTTGCTCAAGGAATATTTAGCATTAGAACATATTCTGGAGGATTCGGCCTTGAGTATATTGCATTAAATATAAAACCAAGAACAGTTGTTTTAAATTACCCTTCTGAAAAAGAATTTATTAAAGAATTGAAAAAAAAATATGATTACGTCGGGATATCTTATGTTATTTGTACACATGAAAAAATGAAAAAGATGTGTAAATTAGTTCGGCAATTTGCCCCAGATTCAAAACTTATTTTGGGAGGCTATGGTACTACAGTTCCAGGAGCTGATGAGCTAGCAGATTATGTCTGCAGAGAAGAAGGCGTCACCTTTATGAGAAGATTACTAAACGAAGACATTAATGCCCCAAGAGAACATCCTATAATACCTGAATACAAAAAAATTATGAATGTTACAATAAATCAAGGATCGATAATCCTTGCAGGTTTAGGATGCCCAAATGGTTGTGATTTTTGCAGCACATCACATTTTTACAACTGCAAACATATCCCTCTTCTAAAGACAGGCAAAGATATATGGAATGCAATTTTAAAAATTGATGCGAAATTAAATACGCGCCTCGTTGGAATAATGGAAGAAGACTTTCTTTTATATAAAAAAAGGGTCATGGAGCTTGCTGAAATAACACGTAAAGAAGTTGAAAAACCAGTAAGAATGGCAGGTTTTTCATCGATTAAATCAATATCTATGTATGATCCTGTTTTCCTTGCAGAAATGGGCATAGAAACTTTGTGGATTGGTATTGAAGCAAAAAGTTCACAAGAAATGAGAGAGAAAAAGCAAGATATAAAAAAAGAAATAAACCATAAAAAGATAGATATTTCCTCATATAAAAAAATGGAGAACATTGATATAAAAAAAACAATCAAATCTTTACATGATGTAGGTATAAATACTTTAATTTCTATGATTATAGGTCTTGAACATCATAATGAAGAAATTGTAAGAAAGGACCTTAAATATCACTTATCACTAGAACCATCACTATCACAGTTTTTAGTTTATACTCCAACACCTGGTACTCCTCTTTATGATTGTTTAAATAAAGAAGGACGTATCTTAAAAGATTTACCGTATCATAAAATTGACGGATTCACACTTGCATTTAAACATAAAAATATGAGTAGTAAAACAATAAAAAAATTGCAAATGTATTGTTTCAAAAAAGATTATGAAGAACTTGGACCATCTGCGTTTCGTTTTATAAAAAAGAATTTAACTGGTTATTTACGTTTTAGAGATTCCGATATACAAATACAGAAATCAAGAGCAAAAATTTATAAAGACAATTGTAAGATGTGTTATCCTCTTTATGACATTGGCATTAAATACGCTCCTAACGATAGAGTAGCAGATATGATACATAAACTTCGTGATGAGGTTTATTATATATTTGGAAAACCTAATACTAAAAATAAAATAATGAGTTTATTTGCAAAAATAATTGCAAAAAATTATCAAAGTAAAATTTTAAGAAATAAGATTTATAATCAACCAAAATTACAAAAAATTGTTTATACTGAAAAATCAAATCAAACATTAACTGACTATTATAATCATAAACTTATACAGTCAAAACCTATTGAAAACTAATAAAAAGAAAAAAATAGAGATTTTTTTTATACTTCTAGATTTTAAGTATTTTTTGTATTATTAGCTCAAGAAGCGGAAATCTCTCTAATACCTTAGTAAATATTTGCAGAATTGATATATCTTTAGTTTTTGGTACGCTTACTTCAAATACCCCCCAAGGACCTTCAGCACCATGTTCATCTTTTGCTTTTACTTTAATCCTATATATATCCTTTTTTGAGAAGGTATGACTTGCAGATGATTGTTCCCCTGAATTAAATGGTCCATCCCAGTCTTCAAACTCGCCATCTCCCCAATCTACGTAATAATAGACATCATCGTCGTTTGGGTCTATTGCAAAGAATGTATATGTCAACTCCTTACCAGGTTTACCACCTTTTGGACCGTTTATCAATGGTGCAAGTGGTTGTTGATTATTTGACTCTGTTATAATAGAATCAACTGCTTCTGGTGAAGTCCATTCAGGGCTATAAACAATCAATGTTGGATCTCCATATATAACAGGTATTGTTGTAATACCTTCACTTCCATAAAGGGAAGAAACTCCATACATAGCTGTTGGATCGCTTGTGGTAAAGTCTCTTTGATGTAACCATACATATTTAGAGTATGATTCTCCAATATTTTTACCATTAATTAACGCATCCTCAAAGAACCAGTCATCTAAAAGATCTGCTTGTGGACATAATCCAGACCCCGCATTTCCATACCATACAACAGCTCCATGATCTAGATAAACCATTGGACCAAATTGTTGACCAGTAGAGCACGACATATAAAATACAGCTGCACTTTTTATATTATCAAGCAATTGATCTATCCATTTATAATGAATTATATCATATAGATTTGGTGGCTCGGGATTATACCATCTACGGCCGTTATCTCTCGGTGTTTTCCAGTTGTCAAACATGTATCCACGCCATGCATCATACCATTCCTGTCCCGGATAGTTACAGTAATTTGTTTGTAAGTATTGTGAAGACATGCCACTACCTCCAGTTCCATGACCTGAATAATAAAAAATACTTACACCATCGTTTATTCTTTCCAAATGAGCATCCCATAAACAATGTCCTTCATATGTTCTATAATGAGACATAAATGCCTTTTTAAGAATTCTACTAGAATAAACATAATGGGTTTCACCAGTGTTAACCTTATATGTTCCCCCATCTGGATAGTTCATAAGTTGAGTTGTTGTTATATCTCTATTTGGATTTGCATATATTAATGCAGGATATAAAATATTTCTAATAATAATATCGTTTGAATATGACGGTGTATCACCAGGTATATGTCCAGCGTATGAATTATTACCAATCATTACTGCATGAGCATTTATTCTTATGTCTTTTCTTGGTGCAACAAATGCATAAGCTTCTTGACCTGCCAAATCAAGTCCAAAATCATCGATGAATGAATGGATACCTTCATACATTTCTTCATTCCAATATCTTTTTGCATCAAGTCCCCACGGCGGAAGCTCTTCAGATCCTCCAGTTAAAACTTTTAATAATTTAATTAATAATTGAAAAGAACCAATTTGTTCTACAGGTTCTTCATAAATAGGCAGATGACCAGGAGCCCTATTTCCATGATAATAATCGCCCTCATGTGTTCTCCAAGTATCTATCTGGTTTGCCATTTGAGCAGGACTTTTAGATATACCATTGCTTACCGGGAAACTCCAAAGCTCATTTCCAGTTACATCATCAACACAATGTACATCTTTATCACTTAAATATAGATATATACTTCCTTCTCCATTGTTACCATTTTCATAGTCTACAGGATTGCCCCAAATAAAGCTCCAATCCTCAGGATCTGCACAATAAATTGTATCATCACTAGATCCAAGATATACTGAATTTTCTGGCGGGTTTGGATTTGGATCTATAGGAGTCCAGCCATTGGGATAAGTCCATACAAAGTCTTCAGTTTCTGAATCATAACAATACATGTTGTTTCCAATTTTTCCGATAAAAACTCTTCCAGTACCACCCGGTACACCCTGTGCTTCGCCAATTCTAAGAATTGGTGAGCAATGATATGCTGCAAGCATTGCTGATGGAGCGAAATATCCATCTCCAGTTTTAAGTGAAGTTATTGTTATATAGTTTTCAGAATGAGAATAATCTTTGATGTAATCAACTATCTTTTGCATAGTTTTTAAATTATCATCAATTGTAGGTAATGAACTTTCTACAGCACTTCCAATACTACCTTTTTGAACAAATATAACTTTGTTAACACCTAGATTACTAAAGGCATTTTGTGTTTCCGTAGGCACACTATCTTCTCTAACATATAAAAGTGGGACATGTTCTTGAGATGCAATAACTGCTGCATTTGCAGCAGATATTGCCGCATTTGATCTTTTTTGATTTATATGTCTTATTTTTCCAATAATTGTATAATCAATACTTGATGAGCCTGTTGTATATCTAGGCACTACAACAGCAGTCCATTTACCTTTTTCAGGATGTAGAACTTCAGCAGTAAACTCTGTATGATCTTCTACTTCCCATGATTGCCAATCATCACAGTCTGGTGGATAAGCTGGATCATCAATTCCATTCCATTCATGAATTGGGTTAATTGGTCCTCCATTCCAGTCGGATATATCAGGAGCCCTAATGTTTCCTTCAGGATCTACAAGAAATACCAAAAGATCTGAAGGTGTGTTAGTTGTAACAGTTGTTGTTAAAACACAATCAGAATTATCTACATCAATAGTATATCTGTCACAATGGTATTTATTAATAATCATATCCCATGATTGTGAAATACTTCCTACTGAAGCAGCCCATATACCCATAGTTGTTATTGGGTAATATAAATCATTTTTTAAATCAACATGTTCAGGCCACCAGTCACTAGCAAGAGTCATATAATGAGGAAATACGCCCATAAGTGATGGATTTTCATTGTCTCCATCTATCTGAACATTAATTGCACCATATTTTTGACCAAGTGTCATAATATAAGCATAAGAGCCTCCAAATTCAACAATGTCTGGACTATCATTTGGTATTGTTTCGGTATCTATCTTACGGTCCAAAGATTTTGACTTTTGAAGAACTATTGCCGTTGAATCTTCATAAACTGAACCGTCAACACAAACAACTGCTAAATCTGAAGAAGTCCATGCTTCTGTAGCAATTTCTGCTGCAGCCTCAACTGGATCGGATTTTACATAGAATTCAACTGCACTTTTACCTTTACTTGTTAAGTAATCATTCCAATCGTCCAACAAATAATTTGTTGTGTCATCTACATCCCCATACCAGTTGGTTGGTGTCGAATCAAATTGATATATAATTGGAGCCAAATATCTATCTCCATTATCAAGATAATTACATGCTGGAATCGATGCAAGATAACCATATTCATCCTCGTTGCTATCGGGTGCATTTACAATATTAAAGGTATGAGCAACAGGTATTATATCCGGTTGTGGAATTGGACCTGGCGGAGTAGGCGCAGATCCCTCTATTGCCAAAACTAGTTCATAAGCACCTGATCCATAAGTCCAGTAATCCCAATCAGTTGGCTGAGGAATATCAGTGTAACCAGGAAATATTTTAATTCTTGCTCTCCACTGGCCCCCTTGACCAGAAGGAACTTCAAATAAAACTTCATCATCATAATAATAACCATCATAATTAACAAGTTCTTCATCAGGATTATATAAATATAAATCAAAGTCAGAAAGGTAAGCAATATCTTTCATATTTAGATTTAAATGAATCGCTTGGCCAGCATTTGCATTAAATCTAAACCAATCTTCTTCATCCATCATATCAAGATACCCTTCATATGTCCCAGGATTTATACTATTTGCAGAACTAAAACTGTCACCTGCATCAGTTCCGTAACCAGCATCATTTTGACCATTTAATGTTACATCAAAAGAGTATTGTCCTTCACCAGAACCACTAATGAAAAAAATTCCAATAAACCATCTTCCAGTATAATCTGCGGAATATAGTATAGTCTCTGTTGTACTGCCACTATTTGTTGATGTGGCAACCTCCTCTTCATCTTCATTCCATAAAGCTAGATCAAAATTGTAACCTGATGGTGGTACCATTGTTACTTCAATTTCTTGACCATTACAAACCGAAAAAAAGTACCAATCTTCATCACCTGAATTTAACTTTCCAGTAGTTCCTCTACCAGGCCAATCGTCTTGCATTTCCCCAGGGAAAATTGCATAAGACCTTGATAGCTGATCCCCAGCATCTCTTTTATATCCTGCATCGTCATTATCATCTCTATTTAAGGGTTCAGTAATAGGTTCAATGATGTAACTTCTATCAAGCTCAAATGGACCAGGATCTATTACATCATCAAATTCAGAATTTTTTATATTTGAGCTATTTACAAAATTTCTTGATTGTTCAATATTTACAGAGCTTGCTGGAACAAAAAAAGCCGTTCCAAAAAGAATAACTGTTAAAACAACTGCTCCTATTTTACCTATATAAAAATTCATATCTTTTTACCTCCACCTAAATCTAAATAATTTAACGGGTGTTAATTTATAAATATTTTGGTAAAAGATTTTATAAAAAAAAAGAAAGAGAGATGGTTTATTTTATATAATTTTATAGTCCCAGAAACTGAGATAACATCTTTAGTATAGGCAATAGATTGGGATAGCTATCAAATATTCTGAGAACTACACTGTTTAATGCTTTATTTTTTGGAATTTTAATATCTTTTGTTCCCTCTGGACCAATATTGCCGAATATATCTTGTGTTTTTGCTGTAATTGTATAAGTTTGTTTAGAAGTGTAAGTATGAGATACAGTTACATCTGTTCCGGATGCTCCAAAGTCACTAGTATCAGAAGTTCCATCTCCCCAGTCTATAATATATCTTACATTATCTACATCAGGGTCTACTGCATTAAATTTGAAATCGTACTCTTTATTTGGTGAACCTTTATTTGGACCAAGAATAGTTGGTACACCTGGTGAGTCCCCAACAAACCCAAAGGCGAAATAAACATAACCATCATCTTGATTCATCCAAGTTGCCCCTGCACCCGAAATATCAGATGCTTTGTACTCCTCAGGAACATCTGCATTTTCAGGTTCATCAATTATCTCTGCTGTACTCCATGTCACTCCACCATCAGTAGTATATGAATAATAAACACTCCCTGAACTTCCTCCCTTAATAAATGTACAAATTGCTACATTATCACTAACGTGAACAATTCTTGGATTCACTGCATCAGTTTCAATAGATGATTCAAAAACGTTATCCATTGCATCTGTTGAATAGTAGGCAACAATATCTCCATCTCGTTGTGAGACAATAATAACATTATCATTTTGTGCTGAAATGTCAATATAGTCATCATTTCCAGTTGTCTCGATTGATAAATCTTTTACATCGGGATGAATTTGATAACCGCTGTAAGGTTCCCAGGTTCCAAAATCCATAACATTAACATAGACATCAAGATCACCTTCGTTATCAAAATTCCAAGCAGCATATGAGTACAAGTTACCGGGATCAATATCATGAGCACAATCGGTTGCACCATTAATACCCGTCCATCGGTATATCCAAGCTACGCCTGCATCAGTGCACTGATAACAAAAGAGATTCGTATCTTCACCTGATTCACCACCATGATCACCAACTATTGCATGACCTCCAAAAGCCCATGTATTCTCATCAGGGTCTTCTGCGGTATAACCTGCAACTGCTACAGCTGTAAAATCAGTATACCCTTCCCCAACATCCCACCAGGACCAATAAGGACAGGTATAACCAGTCTCAGTAAAATCCATGGGATCAATACATTCTACCTTATATAATTCACTCCCGTCAGAAGCCAAATAGTTTGGTACCATAGTAGCTATAAATCTTCCATCACCACAACTATCAACATCCGGTAATTCTGGTGCTGGATCAATCGCCCAACCAATTGCATCAACGGCCCATGTAGACCCACTATCATCAGATGCTGTGAAATATACATTTGGAGTATCGTCCTCAAAACCAAGTACAACATATCCTAACGAGTCACTCGCTACAGCTGGATGATAACCAGGAAATATCTGCGTTGCTCCCAAACCTACTGAATACTCTATAGTTTCTATTTGTCCTTCTATCTCAGTGGTTTCAATTTCTGCTATACTAACATTTGGAGATTTGTTCATAACAAATGTTTTTTCTTTTTGTTCATGTGTTTGTATCGCAGTATTTGCAGAAACTGCGACCATCAGCCCTGCAATAGTCAAAGCTATTGCTACAAATAATATTTTTTTCATTTATTTTTCACCTCCACCTAAAATCAAAATTATTAACATTTGTTAATTTATAAACGTTTCTCTTGATTTACTAATAAGTATTTAACAAAATTTAAAGAATTAATAAAAAAAAGGACGTATTAAAGTATTAATAACTGAAACAATTTTGAAAACGTCTTTGGGAATCTATCTAATAACCTTTCAAGAAACCACACAATAAAAGGTGAATTATCCTCTTTACCTTTTTTAACATTTATTATTAATGATTCTGACCAGTTTGTTTCTTGTTCAAAGGTGTCTTTTGCCATTACTCTAATATTAAAATTACCTGATTTCTTCCAAATATGTGATGCAGAGACAGTTTCTCCGGAATCATAAGGGCCTAACCAATCACTATAATTTCCATCTTCCCATCTCCATTTATAATAAATTTGATCTCCATCATAGTCGCTTGTTTGAGTGCTAAAAAAGACTTTCTGTCCAACTCTAACAGTAGCAGGACCATCTGGTTTATCAGGAATTTCGGGTGCTGAATTGATTAGAATAATCCCATAATATGGTTTTTTATTATAACCTGTTACTACCAAATCTAAGGGATCATTCCCAACAGGTGGGTCTGTTATAACAATATCAGCGATGCCATATTCATTTGTGTATGCTGAGCCAAATAGTTCATTATTACGAGATAAAGCACATAATGCTCCCTTAATTCCAATGACTTCTACTTCCAATGACCAAGTTGATATATCAATATTATTTGGATGGTTTATAGTCATTTCAGTAGGTATATCTGTTCTTATTTGTAAAGAAGGATCACCAAAAATGTGCCAATGATCAGTTTCAGAAAAACCACTGGCGCCATACTCATCGTTCATATGCATACAACCATTTGCATGAATTCCACCAATTGTATGTTTAATATTATCAGAATACGTTCCAACTAACAAGTCCATCATTTCATCCTGTCCATCCATCGGTGGATTCCATGACATACCGGTGGAAGATCCTGTTGCTGCAATTGCGCCTGTTGGTTCGCCATTTTGATTATTAGTCGCACGAAGCCATGCCTCACAAAAACACTCATCATAATCATCAAACTGACCATTGTTACAAGCAACACAAACAACATAAGGAATCATATTATCGTTTACAAGATTGTTTATATCATAATTACTAAAACCACTACTACTCCAGCCTGTTGGACTACCGTGTCCACAATAATTTATCACACTACGACCATTATTAATTGCTGCTGAAACCATAGTAGGTGTGGGATTACCAGGTGCATCGTCCCCACCTTGACTACCATCATATAATTCATCTACTTCATCATAAGTATAAGCCATCAATTTTGTCCGAATGTTTCTTAAATGTTCATAATCCATCTCTCCATCGTCACCAGGTCCTAGTGACGAAGCAACACCAGCTCCTTTATGATACCATAAACTACCATCCATAGGATACTTTTCATATTCAATTGATCTTTCAACTTGTGTTACCAACTGGCCAACATTTTGAGCAGAAAAACGACCAACAAAAATATCAGGATAATGATCACTACCTACAATAAAAGAATAGCTTGGATCAGAAGCGGTGTATCCCCCTAAAGAAGGTATTTGAGAAATATCTCCAACTAACAGAACAAAAGTTAGACCGGGGTCATTATAATAATTATCAATATATGTTTTAATATCATTTCCACTGCCAAAACTTGAAACATTTATCATCTCAGTTGGAATACCCTTTAAATTCTTCCAATGTACGAATGGAACCATAGTATCCCAAAAGTCATCATAGGTAATGATCAGCATATTTCCTTGCTCTTCAATGGGATCATATCTATATAAATCATCAAAATTAATAAAATGACGGTTATATAAAAACTTAAAATCAGAGTCGATTTTCTCTGGTAATTTATCTCTGTTTATACAATTAACAATACTTTTTCCGTCTGTTAAAACTTCAATAGTAATATCTGTAAACACCCTCATTATTTTTTTTATTGGATTATATTGAATAGGGTAAATTTCAACAACTTGTCCTCTAAAATCACGAATAATATAAGGCTCTCTTAAATTCGTAATTTTATTAGGAAACCATGTATCTTTGTTATAAATATCTCCAAATTCATAAGCTATATCATCTGGGTTTACAGATCTCATTAGGTTTCCCTTAGATGGTGCAATTAAAATATTCTCATATTCGACAAAATTAAAATTTCTAATATTAATTTTCATATTAGCAGCATCATCAACAATTATACTTCTACAAATTACAGGTAAATCAGGAAATCCTTTTTTTAGAATATTTGGTTCATTATCAATTTGGATTTTATTATATTCTAACCCATCAATATTTATTGGTATCTTTTTATAATCATTTATTTTGTAAGAAATTTCAATTTTATTATTTATTTGATTTAAAGAGACATCTACAATACTATTTGTGTTAATAGTTGAAATGTTTGAACTTGAAATTACAATAGTACTACCAGTCAATAATAATATTATTATTATAACAGAATAATTTTTTATAATTCTCTTCATATATAACCCCCGCAATTAACAATTGATAACATTTTAGTGTTTATAATAATATCCCTACTAGATTTAAATTGTTATTTTCATATTTTTTTTAAATAATAATTTGAGAGAATTATATAAATCTCTTATAAATAATATACATCACCACTAACAATTCGTAAAAAACCATCTTTTGTTTTTAATATTAGATGACCAAAATCATCAATATTTATAACAAAACCAATAACTTTATTTTTTTCACCTATTACTTTGATTTTTTTATCAATAATGTTTGAATATTTTAGCCAAGAATTTTTAATTAAATTAAAATTTTTATTTAATAAATCTTTATAATTTTTGTCAAAGTAATTTAAAATTGAGACTAATAATTTTTCTTTAGAAATGTGATAACTAGTCTCAAATTTAAGAGAAGTAGCAGTATCTTTTAAAGCGTCTTCTATTTTGTTATTAACATTTATTCCAATTCCAACAATTACATAATTTATTTTATTATTTGCTGAATCAATCTCGGTTAAAACACCGCAGATTTTTTTATTATTAATTATTAAATCATTTGGCCATTTTATAGCTGGAGTTATATTTGATGTATCTCTAATTGCTTGAACAATTGAAATTGAAGCAGTCATTGTTATATGCATTACATTTTTTGGCAAGATATCTGGATAGAGAATAATTGAAAACCAAAGTCCTCCTAATGGAGAAGACCAATGTCTATTCTTACGACCTCGTCCTTTTTTTTGTGCGTCTGAAATAATAACTGTCCCTTCCTGATTTTTTTTATTTACAAATTTTTTTGCATAAGAATTTGTTGAGTTAACATTTTTAAAATGATAAATATTTTTCCCGATTATTTTTGTATTTAGATTTGATTTAACTTTAACAATAAACTGGTCATCAAATTGATAATTCATCATACATCAACTTCGTGACCATATGATGTTTTTGGTGTAATTGTTGTAGATATTAAAGCTGCAATAAATGTCTTAATAAAATCAGCAATTAAAAAAGGAAAAACACATAATAATAAAATTTCAGAAATCTGAATTGATGCTCCTGTCCAAAAATAAAATATTGTTATTCCAGGTATATAAATTAATATAAAAGTTGAAAAAAGCATTATTAAAAAAATGTAAAAAAAATTTCTTGCTTTTATATATCTATCAACTACAAATCCAATAAAAAAAGCTGAAATAATAAATCCAATTAAATATCCTCCTGTGGGGCCTAAAAGATAAGCAAAACCACTACTAAAACCAGCAAACCATGGAACACCCAATAATCCAGCACCGATATACATAGATTGGCTGATTCCTCCCCATTTTCCAAGAAAAACTCCTGCAAGTAATACACAAAATACTTGCCCAGTGACAGGAACAGGATTACCGGGCATATAAAATCTAATCTGGGCAAATAATCCAGTCAAACAAGCAAAACCAAATGCTATGGTAATTTTATAAAAAAAATTTATTTCATATCGCCATTTAAAAAAATTATAACGCAAATTCAAAAATTTATATCTATAAAGATTAATTTCCATTGTTATTCTCCTAAACAAATTTTTGTCGATTGGATAGTGAACTCTTTATATATGTTTTTCCCTAAAATTTATATTAAACTCCATATTCTCATGGTTTCATGGATAGACAATATGAGACATTAAGTTATTATAATAAAAAGAATGTTAATTTTATTACTTTAAATAGACCTAAAAGATTAAATTCATTTAATTTAAAACTTGGCGAAGAATTGTATAATGTTTTAAAAGAAGTTAAAAAAGATAAAAAAATAATATCTGTTGTAATTAAAGGAAGGGGCAAAGGCTTTTGCGGAGGGGGAGATGTAAAAGAGATGTATAAATCATTAGATAAAAAAAGATTTTTAAGAGAATTAACAAAAGCTATTCATAAATGTGTTATTGAAATAAGAACTATGGAAAAACCAGTGATTGCTGCAATAAATGGTTATGCTTATGGCGCAGGGCTCTCACTTGCATTAGCATGTGACATAATAATTGCTACAAAAGAATCAAAATTTGGAACTGCTTTTATAGATTTAGGTCTTGCCCCAGGATGCGGAACCCAGCTTTTTACAAGTGTTGTAGGTTATCAAAAAGCATGTGAATATATTCTTACCTCTAAAACATTTAATTCAGATGAAGCATTAAATTTAGGTCTTATTAATAAAGTAGTAAAATCAGAAAAATTAAATGATACAATTGAGGAATACACCAAAAAGTTTAGAAAACTAGCTCCTATTGCTGTTGGAAAAGCAAAAATGCTTATCAATAAGAGTATGGAAAATAATATGATAAAACATTTAGAACTAGAAAGCATAACATCATCATTATCTGCTGGAACTGAAGATTTTAAGGAAGGAGTTACAGCATTTGTTGAAAAAAGAAAACCAATTTTTATGGGTAAATAAAAATAATCCTATAATATTTAAAAAAGTTTAGAAAAATTTATTTAATTAGGCAAACATCGCTATGATGAAATTCATTATAACTAAATCTCCTTTTGGGGGAGTAGAAATGAAGTATGAAACTTTAGAAGTCTCCAAAGAAAATAATATAGTTAAAATTATTCTGAATAGACCAGAATTTCACAATGCTATGAATGAAAAAGTTATGAAAGAATTAATTACTTGTTTTAAAGGTTTTAATAATGACAAAAATATTAGAGTTATTATTCTTACTGGAAGTGGAAAATCTTTCTGTGCTGGGGCTGACCTATATTGGATGAAGAGTATGGTTAATTATTCAAAAGAAGAAAATGTTAAAGACAGCAGACTTTTGTTAGATCTGTTTGAAATAATTTATAGTTGTAAAAAACCGGTAATTGCTTGTGTAAATGGCCATGCTTTTGGTGGAGGTATTGGTTTATTTGCAGTGTGTGATGTAGTAATTGCAATACCTAAATGTAAATTTGCTTTTAGTGAAGTGAAACTTGGGATAATACCCGCTGTTATTTCAACTTATGTTGTTAGACGTTTAGGAATATCTAATATGAAACGTCTTTTTATTACCGGGGAAAGGTTTGATTCTAATTATGCAAAAGAAGTGGGACTAGTTGATATTATTGTTGATGAAAATAAAATCGATGAAACTCTTGAAAAATATATTAATTTAATATTATCTTCAGGTCCAAAAGCAATAAATGAAATAAAAAAACTTGTCAACACTTATGAAAATATGAATATAAAATCATTTAAGGATCATACTGTTAAAAAAATTGCTGAATTGCGAGTTTCTAAGGAGGGACAAGAAGGAATAAACGCTTTTCTTGAAAAAAGAAAATCTGAATGGAGTTGACAATAATTGTTTAAAAAAATTTTAATAGCAAACAGAGGAGAAATTGCAGTTAGAATTATAAAAGCTTGCCAGGAAATTGGTATAAAAACAGTAGCAATATATTCAGAGGTGGAAGAGAATGCCCCACATGTACAAATAGCAGATGAAACAATAAATCTTGGGGATCCAACCCCTGTTGAAAGTTATTTAAACATTCCTAAAATTATAAAGATTGCTCAGAATACAAATTCAGAAGCGATTCATCCTGGTTACGGTTTTCTTGCAGAAAATCCTGATTTTGCTAAATCTTGCAATGACGTTGGAATTAAGTTTATTGGACCTTTACCAGAAGTTATTAGTTTAATGGGAGATAAAATTGCTGCAAAAAAAACTATAAAGAGGGCTGGGGTACCGATAATACCTGGTTATCATGGTATAAAACAAGACAATAGATCTCTTGTTAATGAAGGAAAAAAAATCGGCTTTCCCCTTCTTGTAAAAGCTGCTGCTGGCGGCGGGGGTAAAGGTATGAAGATTGTTTATTCTGAAAAAAATTTGGAAGAGTCAATTGAAAGTGCCAAAAGAGAATCAAAATCAGCTTTTGGAAATGATACTGTTTTTCTTGAAAAGTATATTGATAAACCTCGCCACATTGAATTTCAAATCCTTGCTGATGAACATGGAAATGTTATTCATCTTTTTGACCGTGAATGTTCAATCCAAAGACGACATCAAAAAATAATCGAAGAGACCCCATCGCCTATTATGACAGGTTCACTTAAAGAAAAAATGGGAAAAGCTGCAGTTGAAGTTGCAAAAGCAGTTGGTTATTCTAATGCAGGAACTGTTGAGTTCATGGTAGATGGCAATCTTAATTTTTATTTTATGGAAATGAATACTCGCCTACAGGTCGAACATCCAATCACCGAGATGACAACAGGTATTGATTTAGCAAAATGGCAACTTAGAATAGCAAATGGAGAAAAATTAACATTGAAACAGAGTGATTTAACTCAACGAGGTCACGCTATTGAATGCCGTATCTATGCAGAGGACCCCTCAAACGGTTTTTTACCAAGTATAGGAAAACTTAAAAAAGTACAGGAGCCAAGTGGTCCAAATATTAGAAACGACACAGGTATTTTTTCAGGAACGAATATAACTTCATATTATGATCCAATGCTTGCAAAACTAATAACTTATGCAGAAAATAGAAAAGAGTGCATCAATAAAATGATATGGGCTTTGTCCCATTATGTAATAATGGGAGTTACTACAAATATTTCATTTCTTAAAACAGTAATCGAACATAAAGAATTTCATAAAGGAAATACTACCACTCATTTTATTGATAATCATTTTAAGGATTTGACCATTGCAAAAAACGGTTTACCAATTGATGCAATAATCGCACTTTCAGTCTACGATTCAATTCACTCGAAAAAACAGGAAATTGTTAGATATAAAGAAGCTGACCCACATTCACCATGGCAACATATTGGGAGATGGAGAGTTGGAGGAGACGAGGTGTAAAATTTGTTTATTAATTATGAACATAATAATCATGTTTACAATGTAACTATAGAGCATAGAGACAAATACTTTTTCATAACATATGACAATACAGAGTATAAGGTTGAAGCAGAGGAAACAAAACCTGGGCAAATAAAGATAAAAATTGGAGATAGATTTATTAAATCCATTATAACAGAAGGTGAAAAAGAAAAATATGTTTTTGTTGATGGAGAAGTCTTTAGAGTTAAACCAATAGAACTTACTGGTCGTAAAAAACAAAAGAAAAAAGAAGAAGGAGATTTGACATCACCAATATCAGGAAAGGTAGTCAGTATAAAGGTTAAAAAGGGAGACTCTGTAAAAAAAGGAGATGTCCTTATGGTTATTGAAGCTATGAAGATGGAATATTTGATTAGAGCTCCCTTTAAAGGAAAAGTTAAAAAAATTAATTTCAAAGAAAAAGATCAAATTGAAATTGGTCAAGAAACTGTAGATTTAATCAAAACCTAAGGAGGTTTTAAATTGGATATTATCGAGAGTAATATTGATAAAACAAATAAAGAGTATAAAGAAAATTTTAAACATTATGAAAAACTTGTTAAAGATTTAAAAGGTAATATTGCTATTTCTCAAAAAGGTGGAGGAGAAGAAAAAATAAAGCTTCATAAATCAAGAAACAAGATGCTCGTTCGGGAACGAATTGACATTTTACTTGATCAGGATACTCCTTTTATGGAATTCAATACTTTAGCCGCACACGGTATGTATAACAACAAAGCTCCTTGTGCAGGAATAATTACTGGCATTGGTTTAATTCATGGTCGTGAAGTTGTCATTGTTGCAAATGATGCAACGGTAACTGGTGGAACATATTACCCAATGACTGTAAAAAAACATTTAAGAGCGCAACAAATTGCGTTAGAAAACAATTTACCCTGTATTTATCTAGTTGATTCAGGAGGGGCTTTTTTACCAATGCAGGATGAGGTTTTTCCCGATAGAGAACATTTTGGCAGGATTTTTTACAATCAAGCAATAATGTCTTCAAAAAATATTCCTCAGATTTCTTCTGTTATGGGTTCTTGTACTGCTGGAGGCGCATATGTTCCAGCAATGTCAGATGAAACAATAATTGTAAAAGGAACAGGAACTATTTTTCTTGGGGGTCCTCCTCTTGTAAAAGCAGCAACTGGTGAGGAAGTAACTTCTGAAAATCTCGGAGGAGCAGATGTTCATTGTAGAAAAAGTGGTGTTTCTGACCATTATGCCCACGATGATCCCGAAGCAATACATATTACGAGAAATATTGTTGAAAATCTTAACAGACCAGAAAAAACACATCTTGACATTAAAAAACCCAAGGAGCCATTATATGATGTTAAAGAAATTTATGGAATTATTCCAAAAGATTCAAGAAAACCTTTCTCGGTAAGAGAAATCATCGCAAGAATAGTTGATGGCTCAAAATTTCATGAATTTAAAACACTGTATGGTGAAACTATTGTGTGCGGATTTGCAAATATTATGGGATATCCTGTAGGAATTCTTGCAAATGATGGTGTACTTTTTTCAGAATCTGCGCTAAAAGGCACCCATTTTATCGAAATGTGTTGTCAGCGAAAAATTCCACTTGTTTTTTTACAAAATATCACTGGCTTTATGGTAGGAAGCAAATATGAGGCTGGAGGTATAGCAAAAGACGGAGCTAAAATGGTTAGCGCTGTTGCAACTGCAAATGTCCCAAAATTTACTGTTATTATTGCTGGTTCTTTTGGGGCAGGTAATTATGGAATGTGCGGACGTGCATATGAGCCAAGACAACTTTGGATGTGGCCAAATGCTAGAATTTCAGTTATGGGAGGGGAGCAAGCAGCTAATGTTTTATTGACTGTTAAAAAGGATCAACTTTGGAGAAAAGGTAAAGAGCTTACTAAAGAAGAAGAAAAAGCAATTACTGATCCAATACTGAAAAAATATGAACAAGAAGGAAATCCATATTATAGCACAGCAAGAATTTGGGACGATGGAATTATCGATCCTGTAGATACAAGAACAGTACTTGGTCTTGGAATATCTGCATCATTAAATGCACCAATTCCTGATTGGAAACCTGGTGTTTTTAGGATGTAAAATAATTAAAATTAAATAATTTGATTTTATAATTATTGGTACAGGACCCAGAGGTTCAACTGCTATAAAATTTCTTTCAGAAAAAAGGTAAATGTTTTACTTTTAGATTTTTCTTATCTTTAGGCGTATAATACTGAAGAAATATTTAGATTAGTTAGCAGAGATAAAAAACTAACAAATATAATAATAGATATACTATCTGGCAGTTTAAGTGTTAATAAGTATAAACAGAGATTAATAACTCGCTATATTTTCAGAAGATTTAAAGATAAATAATAAATAGAGATAAAAAAAATAACTTTATGTAATGAGACGTTCTAGGGCTTTATAACCTCTAATTGCATCTTTTTCATCAACAATAAAAGTTATTTCTAAATCTATTGAAATTACCTCAATTATATTGATGTTTTCCCAAGCAAAATTTCTGACAATTTGAAATAGAACTCCGGGGGTATTTAACAATTTTTTTCCAATATTAAAAGATAGAACTACAAGGCTATCCGAAATATCAAATATTTTTTCATTTAATAGAAATTTACATATTTCGTCTTTGTATCTCTCATTTGTTACAATATTTACCGAATTTCTACCGTATATTATATGAAGGATGTCACCTTGTTCAAATTCTATTATATCATATATTCTTTTTAATTTATCAAAAAGACCCAAGGTTTTTCTAACATTTATATCAATTATATTTGTTTTTAGATTTACTTCTGAGGAACCAGCATCAAATTTAATATCTCTAAATTTTGCTTCCATTTTTTCTGCATATCTTCGAATCGCTGCAACTATTGCATAATGTGATACATCCTTTCTTAATTCCTCTTCAATATCAGGTTTTAATTTTTTTGCTACAGAACCATAAGATGCGATTCCTTTACCTATTGCCTCCTGTATAAAGATATTTTCACTAACTAGCTTGTTAACTATATGGCTAACAGTTACCATTAACTCATCACCGTACCTTATTATTTTATAAGAAATAATATATAAAACTTACTATTAAAATCGTAAAAATATGATTTTAAATTGTTATTATTCATAACATTTAGTACTATTAGCAGTAATTTTTAGTTATTTTATTAAAAAAATAAAATAAAAAATAAAGAGATGTATAGCAAAACTTAGTTTAATAATTATATACTTTACATTATACTTTTATAAGTGTTTAAATGATACCCGGTTTGGAAGTGGTGAATAACAATATGAAAGACGAAATCTTAAAGGAAGCTTTAGAATGGTATTCCAAACAAAGTGATAAAAACAGTATATTCATTGAAGATTTCGTCGATTTATTAGTTAATAAAACCGCAGATATTCTTTTTGAAAAAGTGCAGGAAGAATTAAAAAATGAATTTAATGAGGGGCATCTTAAACATCCATTTATTATCTCTAATGATTATTATCTTTATCTTAAATTAAAAGAGATTAAATATAATATTTTAGAAAAATATAAAGTTAAATCTTCTGATTTAAATAATTTGTCTAAAAAAACAGAAAAAATAAATATTAAAAAACAATAAATATTTTACAAACCTTGGCCTAACTGAAAACCAAAGATATTTTATGATACATTTATATTTCTACCAGTAAAATATGAATATTGGAAGTACTGATAATGGTTAAAAAAACTATAATGTGCCCTAAATGTAAGAATCAGATGACAATTGAAGGTAATCCTGGAGAAACAAAATATATTTTATGTTCTAAATGTAAAACAGAAGGAAAATTCTTTTTTAAAGATGAAAATTTTTCAGAGATAAATAAGCTTGGAAATACGGTAATAGAAGTAAAAAATCTTACAAAAATATATAATGGAATAAAAGCAGTAGACAATGTTTCATTTAATATTAAACAGGGGGAAGTCTTCGGTTTTTTAGGGCCAAATGGTGCAGGTAAAACAACAACCATAAAATCAATTTTAGGTTTAATAAAAATTAATCAGGGTAAAATAAAAATAAATGATTATAATATAATCAAGGAAGAAAAAAAAGCGAAAAAAATTATTGGATATTTACCTGAAAAAGTTGCTTTTTATAATAATTTAACAGCTCTACAAAATCTTTATTTTTATGCTGAAATGAAAGGAGTTTCAAAGGATGAATGTAAACCATTAATTACAGAGTTTGGCTTAATTGATTCCTTAAACAAAAAGGTTGGAAAATATTCTAAAGGCATGACCCAAAGATTAGGTATGATTCGGGCAATTTTAGGGCATCCGAGAATTTTAATTTTAGATGAACCTTCTGAAGGATTTGATCCTAGAGGTAAAATTCAGGTTCGAAATAAAATTAAAGAGCTAAAAAAACAAGGTACCTCTGTATTTATTTCTTCACATAATCTTAGTGAAATTCAAGAGGTTTGCGATAGAGTTGGCATTATTAATAGAGGAGTATTAGTTGCTGAGGATTCTGTTGATGCATTGAGTAATAAATTGAAGCTGAAACCTCAAATGACTATTGAACTTGGGGAAATAAATGATGAAATCAAAAAATCTATTAAAGAAATTAAAGAAATAAATAAGATTGAAATTACTGAAAATAAAATTGATATTATTTGTGACTCAAAAACTAAAGCCAAAGTTATTTTAGCTATTGAAAAAGCTGGTGGAAATATAATAAACCTTAAGACTAAAGAACCATCTCTTGAAGAAGTTTTTATTAAATATACGGAGGCAAGCCAATGATGCAGAATATGATTTTAAGTATTACAAAGAAAGAAATAATGGACAATATACGTAACAAATGGATTATAATAATTACTATTCTTTTTGCATCTTTAACTTTATTTGCCTCTTATGCAGGTTCGATTTTTAGTGAAGGATGGCAAGATCTTGGAGTTACAATTTCTGTTATGAGTGGACTTGTTAATTTTTTAGTTACAATAATTGCTTTAATTTTAGGTTATTCGACTATCGTTGGAGAAATTGAGTTAGGATCAATGAACTCACTTTTATCTTTACCAGTTAATAGATTAGAAATTATTTTAGGAAAATTTTTAGGACTTGGTGCAGTACTAACATTTACAATTTTAGTTGGATTTGGGTTAGCAGGGATTGTAATTGGGATAAATGTACCTAATGTAGATTATGTTGAATATCTTGTTTTTATTGGGACTACTATACTTATTGGTTTAGTTTTTTTAAACATAGGAATTTTATTGTCCTGTTTATTTAAAAAAAGATCTACTGCAATGGGTGCTGCAATTTTTGTTTTTTTTCTGTTTACTATCATATGGCAATTTATCGTTGCTGCATTGTTAATATTAACAGCTAGTATTGATATCGAGAATATGACTATACCAGACTGGTATTTTGCATTGAATTTTTTTAATCCATTAAGCTGTTATGGAAGTATTGTTTCATTAAATGTATCTGCTGTTAGTATAGGAAGTAGAGAATTTATCAATCAAATATATCCTTCATTTTATAATACAACAAATATGCTTATTGCATTATTAATATGGTTAATTATTCCTTTAATTTTGGCCTATTTTATTTTTAAAAATAAAGATGTTCAGTAATAGTATTAATTAAAACATGTAATAAGATTATAAAAATCCGTTTAAAAAAAACCTTTAACTTTATAAATGTTTAAATAATAACAATTGTTAATTTTGGGGAAATAGTTATGAAATCACATCTTCATAAAATTAAAATGAGGCTTTTTTGTAAAATTGCAAATCCTCAGAGTATTTTATTTCATATTGCAGGTATTGTTTGTTTAATATGGTTTTTAGTTAGAGTTTTACCTAAACCAGATCGTATATATTATCCTTGTCAGCAAATCTCAATGACTGTTGCGTCAAGCTATATTATTTTTTGGAGTATAATATGGAGTGTAATATTTCATGGTCTTGGTTTATGGATAAAACGTGCTAAAACAAAATCTGCTGTTGTTTTGCCGGTTATTCTAGTAAGCTTTTTTTTCATTTTTTCAATTTCAAGTAGTGTTTTTGCAAATAATGACGAAATAAATCTAGATGAATGGGAACCAATTCCAAATGAACCAATTGGAACGCCAAAGGGGACTAACCCAGGAAGGGTCGTTTGGGTTTGGAATCCAAATGCAACTGAAAAAAATCTTAAAGGATTTTGGTGGAAAAAACAAAATAATGATCAAAATGTAATAGACAAAATGTTTTCAGATGGCATAAAAGAATTAGCAGGTGTAAATAATATAAAAGAAGCTTGGGATAGCATATTTAAATATTTTAATCAAGTTCACGACAAGGGAAACATTGGATACCAACCTGGAGAAAAAATTGCAATAAAAATAAATTTAAACAATTGTTATAAAACAAAAAGTTATTTTCTTCTTGATAACGAAAGAGATGCTAGCCCATACACTGTAAAAGCTCTATTAAGACAATTAGTAAATGAAGTTGGAGTATACCAAAAAGATATCACAGTTTATGATGCGTCAAGAGTTATTCCAAATTGGTTTTACAAACGAGTTTATTATAAAACCTATCCTGCATTATTTTTAAAAAAAGAATTTTCAAATATTAACTTTGTTGACTCTGAAGGTTTTTTACGAGGTAGAGAAAAAGTAAAGGCTAGTTCTGAAAAAATATATTTTGCAAATGGAATTACTAAAACACTTCCAACTTGTGTTACAGAAGCAAGTTATATTATCAATATTCCTCTATTAAAAAGGCATCCAATAGATATGGGTGTTACTTTATCCGGTAAAAACTTTTTTGGAACCTGGATTGAACCTGTTTATGATATTCATCCATACCACAAATCAGCATTTATAAAAGGTAACCCATCACCTCAAACAGATCTTCTTGCACATAGAGATATTGGTGGAAAAACAGTACTTTTTATTGGTGATGGACTGTTTGCTACAAAAATTGATCATAGAACAATTGCAAAATTTCAGATGTACCCTTTTAATAATGATTGGACAAATAGCCTGTTTTTTTCACAAGATCCTGTAGCAATTGATTCAGTAATGTATGATTTTCTACATACAGAAGGTACAAATCCTTGTGAAGGTTCTCAAAACTATTTACATCAATCAGCAGAACCAAATATCAACATTTATGATCCTGAAAATGATGGAATTTATCTTTCAGAAAGTTTAGGTGTTCATGAACATTGGAATAAATCTTATGAAATATTTTCATCTGATAGATATTTAGGTAATTCTGGAAACGGTATTGATTTTGTTACAATTGGAAAAGAACATGCAAACTTTTCAATAATTGTAAAAGAACACGAATCAAAAAAATTAGATGTAAAAAGTAAACAAAAGATAGCATCTATACTAAAAATTTTTATTGATGATATTGATTTAAAAGTAAAAATAAATTAATGTTATTGAAAATCAATATAAAATTAAAACTGATTAGTCGTCTCTTGGTCTAAAAAACCAATCAATAGAAAGTCTTTTTTTCTTTCTCTTTAATCTTTTTTCATCTTGATATGCACTTTTAATCTCATCCTTATATTTTACATTCCCTTTTGAGTTCTTTATTTTATTGTTATTTGTAAAAAATTTATTTTTTGTTTTCCAATTTCTATATCTCATATTATCAAAACAAAACAATTGATTATTTAAAGCTATTTTTTAAATATAAATATATTTTATATAAATTTGTAAAAATCAACAATATCTATTGATTGATTATGATCATTATAAGCTTTAACTAGTAATGTATGAAATCCACGATTGGAATCTATTTTCCATTGGAATGGAGCACTTTCATCTACACTTTGTAAAACATCGTCTACATAAAATTCAACCTTAATTGTATTATCAGTTTTTATTTTAATAAACATGTTTCCAATTAATCTAGCTACAGCTTTTTGAATCGGTAATTTTTTAAAAATATATTTAAATTCAAAACCAAAAAAATAGGATTTTCGAAATCGTGGTTTTATTATTTCTACTCTAGGTACATCAGGTTTAAAATTACCATGTACTCCATCGATATACATTACACCTGTTCCTACCCCATACCACTCTGCAAAGATGTCAGCATCATATGCAAGCTTAAACCAACCTTCATCTCCCCATTTATCGCCCCAGCTGTTTTTAACAATCCAACATTGCTCATTATCATCATATCCAACAATTGTAACTACATGACCACCAACACGTTTACCCCATTTATGTCTATATACCCCTTCTTTATATTTATAAAAGTCCTCATAAATTGACATGCATATTATAAGAGGGCCATACTCTATTAAGGCGTTATTTATTGTTTCAACTTCTTTTTCTACCCAGCCCCATTCTTCAATTTTTATTGTTCTATTTTCCCAACCAGATAGACTTTCAAAAGGATAATCAAATGCTCTATGTGGATCTGGATAGCAACCTTCGTCAGGGGTTCCATTTATAACAAGATAATCCGCTGCATCCATCAAATTGACATATCCTTGCTCATAGGTTCCTCCTGCATAAAAATATAGATGTGTCTCAGAAAGATCCGGATTATATAATTCTTGCATTTGATATTGCATTAATGTTTCAAGAGATGCACATAATCCATAGGCTTCACATGTAGGAGCAGGCGCTTGATTTTTAATTGGAGTTGTATAATCAATTCCATCAATATTTTTCCAACTAAAAGAAGTAGGTAGCTCTTTAGTAGTTTTTTTTGTCTGAATTTCTTCTGCAGAAATTGATATTGTAATAAATAATATACAAATAGTTAAAATTGTAAATACTTTTTTCATTAAATAACCCCCGAATTTTTCTTTAGAATAAAAGATAATTGTTATTAATATATAAATATGAGGTATATTATTTATTAATAAGACTACTTATTATTATCTATAATATAAATTTGACATTTTTCCACGAAAGTAATATAAATAAGAAAATTGAAAGATAATTTTTAGCAAGATGTTATAAATTAATAAATAAAAGATAAAATGGGAGGCAAATTTATATGAAAAACAAACAAAAATATATGACCCAAAAACTCCAAAAGCTTGTTAAAAAAAGAAAAACACCTAAGGTTGTTATAAAAGCAGGTTCAATAAAGTTTATTTCAAGGAATTCAAGGGGTTCTGAAACTGATTATATTCCTTCATCTTTTACTAATAATTAATTTTAAATTTTTAAAAAATTAGTTTTAAATATCTTTTTTGTATTTTTTATTAATAAGTAAGAAGATAAAATATAGAAAATATAATTGGTTGATGCAAAAAATAGATTAATAATGAATTTCTTCCTAAAAAACAAAAAAATCTGATTATTTTAAAATTTTTTAAATTCATTAATCTAAATTTTCTTTTATAATTTTGATAAAAAGTATTTCCTAAAAATAAACCTATTAAGATAACACCAAACCAAGGAAACAAAGGAAAATAATCAACTGTATAAAATTGTGCAGGTTTAAAACCTAACCATACTAACCAATAAAAATCAAATTTAAAAATTCTTAAAAAGAAGCCGATAAAAATAAAAACAAAACCAAAAAAAAGATTAATAAAACGAAATTTTAACAAAGGAAATGCAAGAATAATTGAAAGGCCAATACAGTGTAAAACACCAAAAATAATAATACCAGAATCAAGGTAGAACCATGATACAAAAGTTATAATTAATCCTAATAAAAAAATCTTTAATCCCCTCTTAAAAAATTTAAAAAATAATTCATTTTTATTATAAATTTTTTTAACTCTATTATAACTCAAACTAAGTGAAATACCAACTAATAAAAGAAAAATTATTCCAATACTATAAAGAAAAAACAATAAATAACCAGAGTATAGATCTAGTTGATAAAAACCAAAAAAGTCAATATCAAATAATAAATGAAAAACAATCATCATAATAATTGCTATACCACGTAAGAAATCAATCTCCCAAAATCTATCATATAATTTTTTGGTCACCTATCACATAAACAATTTTTTAATTAAAAATAAATCGCTAAATATAGGATTTTTTCTCATTTTCTGGATAACCACCAATTCTTAAACTTGGATCACCAAGCAAAGTCCATTCTTGAACTGATTTTGCATTAATTGAGTTGAAACCACCTGAAGTCGTATTCCAATCAATAGGGAAATTTGTAATATACTTATTTAAACTATTTTTCCATATTTTTCCAAGATATAAAGTGTCATTTACATATTCCTTAAAAAATTGTAAGTTCAACCAATTTATACCTTCACCTTTATATTCTGCACTATACCAAGAAAGCCCTGTTGCCCCAAGTGTAGCAATGGAGCCACCATTTGGTTTACTAACAAGCCTCCAACTCCAACATTCCTTCATCCAAGATTGCCTATTCCATAATTTAAAATGTTTATAAAGGAAAATTGAAAATTCACTGTTATGACAACCTCCTACAAGACAAACAGGCAATTTTTTATAATTTCTTAAAAATAATGTGTTATAAACGTCAAATTCACCTACACGTGAACCTTCAGGATCATAGGTAGCCCAAATTTTATGATTTCCATGACCTGATAAATACCAAAATCCACAACCTTTAGAAACTTCCCTTACAATATTCCAACCCGTTATCAATTTTCCTGTTGAAGCCCATAATTTAATTGGTGTAAAATCACTCATTACATCTACTACTTGTTTATTGTAGATCTCTCCTTCATAGCCTTCAAATTCGCTATAGGTATCACCACCTACCACTACCAATCTTTTAAACCAGTCTAAATCAGCAGGTTTTTTTTCATAATCAATTATTTTATTTACAACATTTTTAACTTCTGATTTATCGATACATGCAAGTCTGCCAAGACAAATATCTGGAGTAAGATTAATTGGTTGATCTTCAGCAACATCTCCATCCCACTCACCATATATTTGATCATTGTCATTATCCCAACTACTAAACTCCATGTTTTTATCATAAATGTCAGCATAGTACAGTTCACTTACAAAACTTGGTTCTTCATAGTTAGAATAATTATCGTTATTATAACAAAAACGAACAGGGACTTGAGTAAATTTACCTACAAATAAAACATATGTAATTTCCCAAGTTTCTAATGCATTTTTAATAAAATATTTAATCTTTTCAGGATTATCGCGCCCTTGGTCTTCAAAATATTTTTCATTATATATATCATCAAGTGAAATAAATTTAGTTATAATTCCTATCGAATTTTTATGTTCAATTAAAGGTTGAATGGAAGAATTATAATAAGATGGAGCAATAATTATCATATCATAATTAGTTTTTTTCCCCTTGTTTAAAGAAATTTTTGAAACTTCATAAAAAAAATTTTTTTTAATATTAACATGAAGTTCGGCATTAATAGTCATAGGGGCAAAAGCAGTTAATATAATTATAGCACAAATAAATATTTTTATAAATCTATTTTTCATATGTTAAACCTCCCATTTTATGTTATAAATTGGTATTATATAAAAATATTTGTTAAAATATTGTTTTTGTTAATAAATATATGTTAAGTATAGATATAATTTTAAATCTGAAAATCTTTACCGTTCCAACAATATAAACACAATTTTTCTTTTGGTAAACCTATTGCTTTAACCATATCATCCAATCTTTGAAATTTTAGAGAAGTAACATCTAAATCTTTTGCAATCCATTCAACCATTTTTTTATATTTTTCCGAATCCGGATCTAAATATTCTGAAATATCTTTAATATTTTTACCCTCAATTGAACGTATTGCTTTTCTTGCTGCAAGCTCATTAATACTTCTAGTAGATAAATTAAATATACACGGAAACATTAAAGGTGGACAAGCAGGTCTTACATGAATTTCTTTTGCCCCCGCTTCTTTTAGTTTTGCAATAGTATAATTTTTTAGTTGAGTTCCTCTAACTATAGAATCTTCACATAATATTATTCTATTTTTATTAGCAATAGCCTTATTTGCTACTAATTTAAGCAAAGCCACTCTATCTCTAATTTCCTGTGTTAAAGGTGTGTAGCTTCTTCCATATCCTGGAGTATATTTTACAAGTACTCGTCTATATGGTTTTTTTGATTCCATAGCATAACCTATTGCATGTGCTATCCCAGAGTCAGGCACTCCTGAAACTAAGTCTATTTTAACATTATCACGTTTTGCTAGATATTTTCCACAATTTTCTCTAACCTTTTCAACATTTATTCCTTCGTACTGCGAAGCAGGAAAACCTGTATATATCCATAAAAAAGCACATATTTTTCCTTTTTTAATACCTGCTTTTTTCTTTTTTATTCCTTGTTTGCTTAAAAATGTTATTTCGCCAGGATTAAGAAATTTTTTAATTTTAAAACCTAGGTTTGGAAAAGAACATGACTCAGAGGTGACAGCAATTTCATCTTTTTTTTCTCCAATTACTAATGGTGTTATTCCATTTCTATCCCTCGAACAATATATTCCCTCCTTTTTTAGTATCAATAATGAAATGGAACCTTTTATTTTATCTTGCATCTTTTCGATTCCATCTATTATGTCATCTCCCTGATTAATTAAATTTGCAACAAGCTCTGTAGTATTAACATCACCACGTTCTATTTCACTAAAAGAAATTCCTTTTTTAATCAAAGATTCTGAAAGTTCATCTTTATTTTTAACTAAGCCTGAACAACATATCGCTAAAAATCCAAATTTACTATCAAAACTTAACGGCTGAGGATCTTTATCAGAAATTACTCCTATACCAAGATGGCTTTTTATGTGATTTGAGCCTTCATAAAATTTTGATTTAAACTGCGAATTTGCAATATCATGAATCTTTTTAATAGGTAATCCATTTTTTTTATCAATAAAAGCTATTCCACCATATTCAGTTCCAAGATGACTATGATAATCTGTTCCATAATATAAACTTGAAATACAATTGTTTTTACTTACGACACCAAATAAACCACTCATAGTTCCCCCATTCAGAGGGGAATCAATGGTTCATATTTAAGAATTATTGAATTAATAAAAAATTTAAACCAATTTAGGTAAAATTTTTATTACGCTATCATGAATAACAACATCAGCAATATTATCAAGTGGCGTTGAATCAATATTTATAATTGCCATTTTTGCGCCATTTATTTTTGCAATTTGAGGCAATTGAGCAGCAGGATAAACCACTAAGGAGCTTCCAAGAACAATAAATAAATCACAAAAATGGCAAGCAATAGTTGCAGAATTTAATGCATGCTGAGGTAAAGATTCTCCAAAGAGTATAGTTTTAGGTTTTAATATTCCGCCACAAGAACATCTTGGTGGAAAATTTTTTTTTATTTTTTTATATACCTCTTCCATAGAGTAATTTTTTTTACATGACATACAAAATATTTTTCTTGTATTACCATGAAGCTCAATTACCTTAGACTGCCCTGCAATTTGATGCAAACCATCAATATTTTGAGTAATTACTCTATAAATCTTTCCTTTTTTTTCAAGTTCTACTAATGCATAATGCCCAACATTTGGTTTTGCTTTTTTTAAACAAGGATATCTCTCATTTTTAAAAAAACTCCAGTAATATTCAGGATTTCTAATAAAATAATTAATATCAGCATATTTTGAAGGATCATATTTTGACCAAAGGCCACCAGCTCCACGATATGTTGATATTCCGCTACCAGCAGAAAAACCCGCTCCTGTAAAAGCAACAATTTTATTTGAATTGCTTATTAATTCTCTTAGTTTGGAAATTTTATTCTTCATAAAAAAATCTAAGCTCTAACAAAATTATTATGTTTTTTTTCTTCCCCAATCGTTGTTATTGGACCATGGCCGCTATAAACAATAGTATTATCTGGTAAAGTATACAGGCGATTCTTTATTGATTTCGTTAGTTCTTCAAGAGAACCCTTACGGAAATCTGTTCTACCTATACTCCCTTGAAAAAGAGTATCTCCACAAAAAACCATATTATCATGAATAAAACTAACTCCGCCTGGGGAATGCCCAGGAGTTGTAATAACTTTTAGAGTATATTTTCCAATATCTATTTTATCCCCTTCCTCTATAAATCTATCTGGATTTGGAGGTTGTTTTATAATTATTCCCCACCTTCTTGCTGCTTTCTCACAATCCTCAATAAAAAATAAATCATTTTTATGTGCAAGAAATTCAACATCAAGTTTTGTTATTATTTTTGAAACTGCACCTATATGGTCAAAATGACCATGAGTTGCCAATATATATTTAATTTTTATACCCAGTTTTTTAATTGTTTCAAGTATTATTTCTGCATCATCACCAGGATCAATTATTGCACCATTTTTACTTGATTCATCCCATATAATATAACAGTTTGAGTATAGTGGTCCAACAACCAATGTTTCTACCATAAACTTAGAATTTGTCATGTAATTTTCCACATTTAATTTTTGTATTAAAACCTTGTTTATCAATTATACAATAAAATTCTTATATAAACTTGTTTATAACTTGATTTCTTTATAAAAAATTTATGGAGTTTATTGTAAATGGATTTTGGTTGGACTGAAGAGCAAAAAATATGGAGAAGAACAGTAAGAGATTTTGCACAAAAAAATATTAAACCAAAAGTTCGAGAAATTGATACAAATAAAAAAATTCCTGAAGAAATTATAAGAGGTATGGCAAATCTTGGATTACTTGCACCAACAGCATCAAAAGATTATGGTGGAGCGGATCTTGACTGGACAATGGCTGCAATTGCAGCTGAAGAGCTTGGAAGAGCAGATATTAGTCTTGCAGTTCCTGTTTTATATCTGGTTGAAGCAGCATGGGGATTTATTTTTAGTAAATATGGAACTAAAAAAGCAATTGAGAAATATCTACCAAAAATAACGTCAGGAGAGGCTTTTTGTGGAATAGCAGTAACTGAACCTGGGGGCGGGTCAGACATTTTAGGATCTTCTAAAACAAATGCAGAAAAAAAAGGAAAAGAATGGATACTTAATGGTGAAAAAATATTCATAAGTGGTATCAGCGAATCAAGCAAATGGGGTGGAATTCATCTAACTCTTACCAGAACAGATCGATCAAGAGAGCATAGAGGTTTTTCCTTATTTGGAGTTCCATTAAAAAATAATTCTGGAATTGAAACCTCATTGTTTGAGGATATGGGACGAATGGGCATTTCTACTGGGGGCTTTAAAATGAATAATGTTAAACTAACAGAAGATCATCTTATTGGTGAATTCAATAAAGGTTTTTATTATGCGATGGAAGGTTTTTCAGCAGCTCGTGTTTTAATAGGAGCTACCTGTGTTGGGGCATCTGAGGCAGCCTTAGAATTAGGAATTGAACATATTAAAACAAGACAAGCTTTTGGACGTCCTTTAGGAAGTTTTGAAGGAATACAATTTCCTCTTTCAGAGCATTTTTGTAATATTGATGCTGTAAAACTTCAAACCTATAAAGCTGCTTGGACAATGGATAAGATGTATAAGGAGAAAAAAGCAACCCATCATGATGTATCAATTGCCGCAGCAATTTCAAAGCTTAGAGCACCTATCTATGCATTTAAAGTAATGAATGAAGTTGCTGATTGGCTCGGAGCACTTGGTTATACAAAGGAATATCCTATTGAAATGGGTATCCGCGGTGTAAGATCTTACTCAATTGGTGCTGAAGGAACAATGAATATTATGAGAATCATTATTGGAAGAGAACTATTAGGAAAAGAATTTTTACCTTATAGGTAATATTTATAGACCTAACCTTTTTGATATAACCATTCTTTGAACCTCTGAGGTTCCTTCACCAATCTGACATAATTTTATATCTCTAAAATATCTTTCAACAGGGTATTCTCTGGTGTAACCATATCCACCAAAAATCTGAATCGCATTTCTTGTTGCTTTCATGGCAATTTCAGATGCAAACAATTTAGCCATAGATGCCTCTATACTGAAGGGTTTATTTTGATCTTCTAAAAATGCCGCTCGATAAACAAGAAGTCGCGCTGCATCAATTTCCATTGCCATATCTGCTATCATCCATTGAATTGCTTGGAATTTACTAATGGGCCTTCCAAATTGTTGTCTTTGTTTAGAATATTCTATACTATCTTCAAGAGCACCTCTTGCAATACCAACAGACATTGCACCTATCGCACTACGGCCTCTATCAAGTATGTTCATAGCTCCAATAAATCCCAAGTCTATTTTCCCTAATAAATTTTCTTTTGGAACATGACAATTTTCAAAAATAAGTTCTGCAGTTCTACTACCCCTAAGTCCTAATTTATCTTCTAGTTGACCGACTTTAAAGCCTTTTGTATCTTTTTCAACAATAATTGCACTGATTCCTTTTGCTCCTTTTTCTTTATCAGTTTTAGCCATCAATACTATAACATCTGCAATATCACCAGTAGTAATGAACTGTTTTGTACCATTAATTACCCATTCATTTCCTTTTAAAACTGCAGTAGTTTGAACAGAAGCCGCATCTGAACCTGCATTAGGTTCTGTTAGGGCCCATGCTGCAAATCCTTCACCACTACAAAGTTTCGGTAAATATTTCTTTCTTTGATCTTCAGTTCCATGCTCATATATATGACCAATTCCAAGCGAATTATGCGCTTCAACAGTTAGACCTGTAGATCCGCAAAATCTAGAGATTTCTTCAAGTGCAATCATGTAGCTTACTCTATCAATACCTGCTCCACCATATTTTTGTGGTACAGTCATTCCCATTAGACCCATTTTTCCCATTTTTTTATATAGGTCAAATGAAAAATGTTCTTCTTTATCTATCTTAGATGCGATCGGTTTTAATTCTTTTTCACAGAATGATCTAATAGTTTTTTGAAATAACCTTTGTTCTTCAGTTAAATTAAAATCCATTTAAATCACCACACCCAAGATATTATAATCATCTATAAATCTTTAGGAAAAAAAATATTATTCAATCATATACTTAATTACTTTAAAATTTTTCCAGTTTCCATATACCACAAATATAAATCAAGTTCAGCTAAAGTTAGATTTGTATCTTTTGCAATTTTTCTTAAAATTTCTTCTATTTCAATATATTTATATTTAGTAATAGTTTTTGGTTTTTTTATAAGATTATATTTAACTAAAATATCTACAATATGAAAATCAATAATTGCGTAATCATCAAACCCAATATTTCTAAGAAAATGACTAGTCTCTTTATAACCAAGACCTTTAACATTTTTTACAATCCATTCTCTTAGAGCTTTTTTGTCATGAAATTTTACAACTTCTTTTAATTTATCTTTACATTTTTTTGAATTTGTTATATATTCTGCTCTAGCATTTGGAAATCTATGACCATATTCTTTTAATTTATTTATAATATCCTCTTTTGAAGAATATAAAAAACATTCTCCTATTTCGTTTTGAATTTTTATACTTTTTTCAGCGTTATAATTTGCAGTTAATAAACAAAAACACATCTCTTTAAAAAGTTCATCATTTGAATTTTTATCAATTCTTTTAAAGTCTTTAATTCTATTATCAATAATTTCAGCGATTTCACTATTTTTAAGTGATTCTATTTCATTTATTAAACTTTTCATATGACTCATCTTTTATCATTACAGGGTAAATAAAAAAACAATATAAAAAAGAGATGTAGGGGTGCAAAAGCTTGAGGATTAATCTCAAAAAAAATTTGAGGAGAGGAGGAAAGGATGGGATGAAAAGATAGGATCCCTCTACTTTTGCCACCCCGTTGCTGTTTCAATCTAATTTATTAGTTTTTTTAAATCACCTCTAATCTAATCTTCATTAGATATTAGATGCCCCATTAAACCTCTAGTTAACAATCGTTAATATAAATAGGTATTTAAACTTTTTGTTTGTTGATTTTATTTTAATTGTGAAAAATTTATAAAAAAAGAATTAAAATAGTACACTATAATTTTATCTTTTAATGAATTTTTGGAAAAAGATTTAGCATAAATGCATATATTGTATCACTATCTGCAATAGTTAAATCTTGTACTTGATAGTCTTTTATAAAATTTTTTATTAAAATAAATAATGTTTTTATATCTGTCTCATCTATCAATTCTTTAATTTCGTCAATTAAATTATAAATTTTGTAATTTCTGTTATTTACATAAGATTTAACAGTAATATTTATTTTTTTGAGAATAAATCTCTCATTTAGTTTATATTCAAATGGTTTTTCAGCATCAGTATATTTTAACTCATTATCTATATAAAATTCAACTTTTTCAATATCTTCTAAACAATCTACTTTAATATCTATTGCTCCAAAAATGAAAGTATTTTTTAGAGTCTCTTTTATTTTAAAATTAAAAATATATAGTGCTTTGTTTAATGGTTTAATAATTTGAATTGCTTTTTTAATTTTTATTTTAACTTTTTCAGATCTTAAAAAGCCTTCTTTTTCAGAATAAATAATAAACTCGCCAGGTTTAGAAATATTTACTGTTACATTACCTTCAACATCGGTTAAATAAGTTTTTGAATCAACATAAACAGTAGCATTCTCAATACCACAATCTGTTTCATTAAACACACTTATTATAAATTCTTCATTTTTGTAAAACTCATTTTTATCTATAGAAATCTTTAAAGCATGTACTATCCAGTTTTCTAAATATCCCCAAAGAATTATTTCATCTTTTTCAGATAATTCATATTTATCTGCTCCAACCATAGGGATTTTATAATTTACTAGATAATGCCACCAATCAGAATCATTTTCTATTGATTTTAATAAAAATGCATCCCAACTAGGCCAATATTCAATGAGATATGAAAAACCTGCTAGATCTGCTGCCTTTACAAGAGTCCCTAAAACACTAGGATATGCAATATAAAACTCTTCAATATCACCAGTATCAACATTTTTTGCATTAAAATAGGTTTCATCCACTGTTAAAGTTCCTTGCCAAAATGAATTATTTTTTCCTTCAATTCTAACAAAGCCGGCCCACTCATTTTTTATATTAACATTTTTTTTGTTTATTTCAACAATTAATTCAGGAGACCAACTGCTTTCTTTTCCATATTCATCTCTTGCCTGTGCCTTTACATGATAAGGTCCAACTTTACTCCATGAATGAGTTAATGAAACAATATGGCCAGAAAGATCTAAGGTAGTCCAATCACTGTAATCATGGTCTCCATTTGCATCCCAATCAAATCTATATTGCACCCTATCAGAATCTGGATCAGTTGCACTTGTTGAATATGTATATGAAACTCCTTTATATCCAGAAATTTTTCCAGAAGGTTTTATTGGTATGTTGGGTGGATTGTTCTCGCCGGACTTATAAATTTTAACAGGATAATATTTTCCAAGAAGTGCAGGTATTACATATGATGTCATCCATTCAGGGTTTATATTTTGATCAAATGACCAGTTAAAACTTCCATCCTCTTTTTGTAGGTTTATTAAATAACTTATTGGAGAGTTAGCATTTTTTTGCCATTCAATACCAACAGGGTTTTTGCCTGAGGCAGATATTGCCATTACAGCCCATGAAGTTGAAGCAGAATTAGAAACACCCCATGACTTAAAACCTCCATCGTTAGTTTGAAGTGTTTTTAAAAAGGAAAAAGCATTGCTTATAACTGCTGAGTTATTGTCTTGGCCTGAGCAAATAAGTGCCATAATTGCTGCAGCAGTTGAATCTGTATCACCCCAGCCTCCATTTGAATTTTGTTTAGTAATAATATATGACTTTGTATTTTGAATAATTGATGTATTTTTATCAATACCTGCTGAAATTAATGCAAGAATTCCAAAAAAATCATCATATAAATTTGCTGTTTCACCTATTTGATTTCCATCAAAAAAACTATAAATTTTTTCGACAAAATTTATATCAGCAAAATCTCTAGGATTTTCATCACATGCAACAATTGCAAGAGTGTGTCTTTCCCAATCTGTTGCTTTATCAGGATCCAGCAAAATGCTTTTTTCTTCTAAATAATTAACAAGATTACCCCAATTATGAGGATCTTGACAAGCAGATGATATTGCCATAGTCGCCCAAGCAGATACAGAAATCCCGCCAATACTACCATCACCTAACTGTTGATTTTCTAGATAATTTAATGCATCAATTATTTCAGAATCACCAGGTTGATATGGATACTCATTACCAGTATTTGCATAAACAATAACCTGTGAAAATCCTAAATTAATAAAAATTATAACAATAAAAATTTTTGAAATAAAATTAAATTTTTTATTATTTTTTAACATTTTATGAAAGTGAGTATTAAAACAAAAGATTTAAAATTAACATAAATAATAACAAACGTTGTTTAAATGAGTAACAATAATTTATTTTTTGCATTAAGCAGCGAATCAAGAGTAAAAATAATTAAAATTCTTATAAACAAGGAAATTCATTTATCTGAGTTAGCAAGAAAGCTAAATTTATCAAAGCCCGTAGTTTCAAGACATATAAAAATACTTGAAAAAGCAGGTTTAATAAAAAGAAAAATTATTGGCAATATTCATTTACTATCTGCAAATCTTGAAGGTTTTGAAAAAGCTTTTGAACCTTTTATTAAAGAATCTAAAATTAATATCGAAAAAGATAATACAATTTTTGATGCAATAAAACAAATTCCTGGTATTGAGATAAAAAGTGATGGAAAAAATCAATATATCGCGTCAATAAATGGAGAAAAGGGATTTTATATATACGAAATAAATGGAAAAGCACCAAAAAAAGCAATCAATGAGTATAAACCAAAGAAAAATTCTGATCTACAATTAAAAAAATTGATACCAGTAAGTAAGAAAAAAATCAAAATAAATATTAAAGAAAAAAAGAAATATTAGATAAAAGAAAGCACTATTGACAAAAACATAATTATTGTCAAAAACGCTAAAGATAATGGTTTTTCAAAGGGTTTAATTGAATAATTGAGATTAATGATTTTATGTTCTTTGAGATAAATAACTGGTAATACTATTACAGCTATTGCAATTGACGTTGATAGAAGATGCCAGAGAGTAAAGGGTAAAGCAAGTGAATAACATAATGATAAACCTGATAGATTATGTGGATACCATCCAAGCCAACATCCAAAATTGGTCCAAAGGTCATATATTAAAATACTAACAATACCTGTTCCAAATATTAATGGAGTTTTTTGTATTGATAAATTATTTTTCTTATTTAATATAAAAAATATTAACCCTATCATTGCAAATCCTGACCAAGTAAATAAAAATATAAAATTATTTCCAATAATTATATCAGTAATCAGCATAATTGATATAGGGATTACAAAAACATAATAGCTTTTTAATAATAAGGCACTTATTATAGATATAACAGCTATTAAAAAGAATAAATCCATCATAAACATAGGTTGAGTAATTCCATTAAGCGTAATATAAAGCGCTGGTGAACTTGGTAATAATTCTGATAATGTTAGCCTACCAATTACACCTATTATAATTAAAAAAGATGCAATTATTAGTTTTGACATGTTATTTTTAATTTTTTCTATCATGTTTTTCCTCCATTCTTTATAACTTATTAAATCTTTTTAAATTTTTGGTTCTTGAAATTTCCATTCAATATAATCATTATCCTTAACGGGTAGAAGATCAGAACCAACTGACCCATATTTTTCATTTATATAATATTGCCAAAATTTATTATTTTCACCCTCTTCTATAGACTTAATTGAATAAATATAATGGCTTTGGTATTGATCAAAATATTTTGACTTAACGGAGAAATTATATTTAACTGATGCTTCTATTAAAACTGAATAGACCGTTGTATTTGAGGATTCGAAATTAAATTTTTCAAAATAATTATTCCCATAATCGATAACCAATGTTACATTTAAATTTTCAGATTCAATATTTGGAATTTTTGTTGTAATTATTCCAATATTTACAAGAGTAATCCCAGCCCCAATTAGTAATAATAATGGAATTACAATAAGAGTTATATTTTTAATTATTGTTTTATTCACATTTATATAGTAAAATATTGAAAAATATAAAAGTTTAGTATTAAGACAACAATTGGTATCTAAATAGGTAACATCAATAATATTTTCAAAATTTTTAATGTTATATATGATAATAAATATCAATAAAAATATTAACATTTAAATATTATAAACAATCGTTAATTATAAGTATATAAATATCGATTAAACTATATGAGACGTACTACCTGCGAATTTATGATGTGGAATGGATTACCCGTAATTAGAAAAGGTATCGCAGAAAGTATGATAAGTGAATTTGGTCTAAGTCAAAAAGAAACTGCAGAAAAATTAGGAGTAACACCTGCTGCGATATGTCAATATCTTTCAAACAAACGTGGTAAAATTGAAATTTCAGATGAAGTGATACTTGAAGAAATGAAGATATCTGCACAGAATATTATTAGTAACGGTGGGGACCATGTAATTCCAGAAACTTGTAGAATATGCAAATTACTAAGAGCAAGTAAACAATTTAAAATGTTATGTCCGACCTGTGATGAATAAAAAATTACAATCTATAAAGAAAGACTATGTTTATCTATATGATAGAGTTCTATCATATGATGTGGTCTATAGGACAATTTTGCCTGTCTCAAACCCAAAATACCCATATCTGGCTCTCTATTGATATATTTATAATTAGGTTGAAGTACCCTTGCAGTTTCTTGATTTATAGCTTTATAAATTCCATCATAATCAGGTGAGCCTTTTTCATAATGAATTAATGCGTTATTGTTATTCATTGCTTCAAATACAGATATTGATTCAATTACGTCCTTGATTCTAATTATTATTCCTTTTAAATCAAGTTCAAAAAAGTTTGATATTGAATATAAAATTGCTTTTTTTTCATTTTTAAGTATTATATCCGACTCGCAATCTTTCCAAAGGCACCATCTTTTAAGAAACTTCCGCACTTCTTTGAAATTTTCTTCAGATATAATTTCTACATTGTAATTATAATTTTTTTTAAATTTATTTAATCGATTACGTATCTTTGAATAAGATGACCCTTTTAACTCTGCTAAATCTTTAGCTAAATAAACGTAATCATAATAATCTCTATGTTCAATAAATTCTATTTTTGGATATATCTTTTCCATCCATTTTTTAACTCTTAGGTTTATTACTCCTAGAGGAAAATCTGAATATTGTTTCTTAGCTAAATTTATGACTTCATTAAATATTTCTTTTTTTAATTTTCCTGATGGAGGTCTAAATCTAATATTGCCTTCAATATTTGAATAAATTATAAGATTTTTATTTTTAAATGCATAATGATAATCAGCATATTCCATCCAACTAACAAGAGTTGTAAAAACATTGTCACTATGAACTGGCGGATATTTTTTATAATGTTTATCAAATAAAGATTTATCTCCAAGTGTTATTGGTTTAAAGTCCTTTAATGTTAACATTTTATTCCTTTGTTTTAAATTTCATAGGTGTGTAATTTTTCATAGTTTTAAAACCCAATTCTTCATAGAATAAATCTTGATTTGGTTCAGCAATTAGACTTATCCAATTAATTCCTTTTTTCTTACAATAACTAATTAAAAAATTTACAAGTTCTCGACCTATTCCTTTATTTCGATATTCTTTTAATACCACTAAATCCTGAATATATGCATCAGAAAAACCATCTGATAAAACCCTTCCCATTCCAACAGCTTTTTTTTTATTTGTATCTAATGCTATTGCAAATGCAAAACTACCTTTTATCAAGTGTTTAATACCAGATGATTTATAGTTTTGTTTCCACCAGCCTCCTTCTTTATATAATTTAATTATTTCATTCTGTTTCCAAGATTCAACGAGTTTTATTATAATTTTTGATTTCATATTTAACATCTTTTATTAATTAAATAATATATCAAATAAATATATCATTAATGGAATTGAAAATAATGATGTGATAAAACTTCCTATCATATATTGATTTACTATTGCTCTATTTCCCCCTACTCGTTCTGTAACAAGGGGAACTGCAGTAACCGGAGGGACTGCGCTTTGTATTAAAATAATCAGTGCAATCTGGTAAGATAAAATATTTACTAAATTAATTAGAATTGCAATAAAAATTAATGGGAAAATAAAATTTTTAATAATTACAAATTTTATCATTTCTTTGAAATTAATCTTTCCAATTTTTTTGAAATCAAGATAAATATTTCCACCTAAAATTATCATAATTAAAGGTATTGTCATACCACCAAGTAAAGTCAATATAGAAATAATTATATTAGGAACACTATTTTGAATACCAAGAAGTATAATAAAAATTCCAACTATTGTAAATATTAATACGGGGTGAATAATTTTTTTTATATCAATTTTTATTTTATTTTTACTTTTAAAAAATAATTGATAAGTACTGAAAAAAAATGCTGCATAAAATATTGTAAATAGGAAAAGATTTATTTGATATGATGAATCATTTGGAAATATACCTGCAAAAATTGCTAATGGAAAAAATATTGCGTTTTGATAAAACAAAGTAATTGCAAATTCTCTACGGTTTTTTTTAACGGATAAATAGCTAAAAATATATGTTAAACCTGCAACAATAACTGTAAAAAAGCACCACCATAATGGTAAATGCCACCACTCGGGGTAATTAGTTGGAGAAAAATCATTTAATATTCTTACTAATATTAAACTTGGTAACGCAATATCTAAAGCAAGAGGTGAAAGTAATCCTAAATTGTCACTGGGAATAATTCTTTTTCTTATTATCCAATAACCGATTAGACCTATACCTAAAAGTATAGCAACTGATTCAAATGTTGTAATAATTAAATCCATTTTCTTTTACCAAATAATTAATATAGCATTTAGTTTTAACTAAAGAAAGCAAGGTAAGTTATTAAATAGGTTAAGTTATTATACAAAAAACGGGAGGTTATGATTTAACATGTCTGATAAAATTAGTATTTTATTTTTAATGACTGAAGACCATAGTAATATTGAAAAATTGATTAGTGAATTAGAAAATAAATCAAAAGATGACTTTGAAGTTATGAAAAAAGCTTTTCATAAATTTGAATGGGAACTTGAAAAACATATTTTTACCGAGGAAAAGGCAATATTTACTTCATATAATCCAGAGGATGTTACAGAAGGATACAAGATGCTTCCGGAGCTTACCAAACAACATAACTTTATTATAAATACACTAAATAACTGGAGAGAAGACATTCGCAAAAAAAGAAAATTGAGTAATATTTATAGCTTTAAAGAATTTTTAATTAAGCATAAAAAGTTTGAAGAAGAAAAAGTATATCCAAAACTTGATGAATCTTTACCAGAGGATGAAAAAAGACATATAGTAGCAAAAATTAATGAAATTGTACAAAAATAGGTGATTAATGATGACAATAAAATATGAATGTAAAAATTGTGGTAAAACTGTTGAAATAAATAATGATATAATTCCAAATTGCTGTGGTAAACCTATGAAAAAATTACCCCTTGATATTTGTACTCAACCAGCCCATCCAGAACATGCAAGACCCATGGAATCTGAAGAACCATGTGATGATGGCAGAGCTGGATAATTATATTATAAATTTTTCAAATCTTTCTTTATTTGCTTTACAAATTGGACATATTCCAGGAGCTTCATCTCTTCCACAAAGATAACCGCATACCTTGCACCTCCAAACTGGTTTTGAAAGTGAGCCAGTGTTTATTTTATCTATTTTTACCTTTATTTTTTCTCTTTTTTCTTTTGGAGGACGTCTTTCAGGGATTGATCCAATTTCTTTTTTTCCGTCAAGCACGTCTTTGGATACATATAAAGCACAGTAGCACGCACCATATTCATTTAAATCTGCATCTCTATAATCACAAGGACATATTATATCAAGGTCTTCTGATTTTTTTCCAGATGCAAGTCTACATGGACAGGCCCGATAGCCATACCTTTTTTCATTTACAACTAAGCCTTTAACTAATTGTTTTGTAAAATCAGTATCAGGATTTAGATTATAACCAGCTTGTTTTGCTTCAGAATCAAGTTTTTTGTAAAGTTTTTCAATTTCTTCTTCTCTAATTTCGGTCATAATCCAACAACTCCTTTTATTTTATCTTCTTTATACCCAACAATACACTCTTTTTCATTTATAACAATTGTTGGAAAAGAGCAACTTGGATTCCATTTTTTAATTTCTTCTATTGCATTATCCTTATCATCTTCTTCTAGTAAATCAACAAACACATATGAATATTTGACCCCAAGTTTGTTAAGTAGCTCTTTTGTTTTTTTACACCAAACACAAGTGCTTAGTGCATATAACATGATTTTTCCTTTATCTTCTCCATCAACTTGCTCAATTTTCATTTAATCACTTCTTATTAATATATCTATTTATATATACAAAATCAACTGTATCTTTTCTTTTAGGTCTTTTTTTCTCATCCTTTTTCTGTTTATCAGAAAGTTCAGGATTAATCTTATTTGAATGTTTTCCTACAATAACAAGAGCGATTACATCTAAATCATCAGGTATACCAAGAATCTTTCTTGTTTTTTTAGGACTATATCCCGCAATCGGATGAGCAACTAGACCTAGTTCTGTAGCCCTTAAAATCATAGCTTCAGTTGCCATTCCAATGTCATATCTAAAATATATCCTATCATAAATTACACAATCATCATCTTTTTTGCCGATTACAACTATAATCATCGAAGCCTTATGAGCCCACTCATTTCCAGATGAAAGTGCTTCGTGCATTTTCTTAAGTATTTCTTTATCGTATACAAAAACATATCTCCAAGGTTGATTATTAAAGCAAGAGGCAGTAATTTGGGCACACCTTGCTAAATCATAAATTAGATTTTTTGAAATATTTACTGGTTCAAATGATCGATATGCTCTCCTTTTTTCAATTGCTTCTTTTACATCCATAATATCAAGACTCATGCATATGGGCTAACTTCTGGTGCTTTCCAAGTTGTATTATTTGCACAAGCAGGACCATGTTCTATTGTGTCTTCAACTCCTTTTTTTATTAAAGATGGGTAAACTGCTCCAGTAAGTTCGTAAACTGGTTTTCCATTACAAAAAAATTTGAAAGTAGGCGTTCCCATAACACCATATCTATTTGCAATAGTTGGACTTTTTGTAATATCAATTTCTGCAAAGACAATTTTGTCTTTAAATTCTTCCGCGAACTCTTCAAAACTTGGTTTCATTTGCATACAATAAGGACAAGTCGGACTGGTAAACATTACAACAGAAGGTTTTTTTCCTTTTTCAATTTCTTTTTCCCAATTTTTATCGTCCAATTCAAAAACAACGCCAGACAAAGTAAATCACCTCTTACTAAATTATTATCTAAAATTCAATTTATGAAAAAAGATTAAGATTTCCATAAACCATGGACATTACAGTATTCCCTTGCAGAAATATTAGTTGCTTTTATTTCAAATTCTACTTGGGGTTTATCACCAGGTTTTAAAAATTTTCTATAAGTTGCACCATCTGCTAAAATTTGAATCCATTCTATAAAATGTTTTTCTTCCATTGGATGATTCTGGTTTTGACCAATCTTTACTAGAAACCCTTTATCAGTTTTTTCAATGTAAGGAACATGTTTTTCAACAGTAGAATCCTCTGTCTTTGCTTCCATTTCCTTCATTTCTTCTCCACAGCAAACAAGTGCACCTACCCCTTCATGTAATACTTCAACTATATTTCCACATATCTCGCATTTATATATTCCTCTAAATTTTGCCATATTATTTACCTCCAATTTTATTTCTTTTTTTTCTTTTTATAATCTTTTATTGCAGCATGAAGTGCATCTGCTGCAAGGTTTGAACAATGCATTTTTTGTGGTGGAAGACCATCAAGTTCATTTGCTACATCATTTCTCGTAATTTTCAGTGCTTCATCAACACTTTTTCCTATTGCAATTTCTGTAACCATTGAGCTAGTAGCAATTGCAGAACCACATCCAAACGTTTTGAATTTAATGTCTGTAATAATATCATTTTCAACTTTAATGTACATCTCCATTAAATCACCACATACAGGATTGCCGACCTTCCCGTAACCATCAGCATTTTCAATTATTCCTACATTTCTTGGATTTGTAAAATGATCCATTACCTTTTTACTATATACTGGCATTTTTTCACCTCTATTTTACCAGTGGAGAAAGCTGTCTAAGTCTTGTTACAGTTTCATCCACTGCCTTAATTATTTTTGGAATTTGTTTAATATTATTTGACCGGCCCAATGTCATAACCATAGAGCCATGTGCTTGCTCGTGTTTTAGACCAATTGCTAGAAGAACATGTGATGGCTCAAGGGTTTTTGATGAACAAGCAGAGCCTGTTGATATTTGAATCCCATACATGTCCATATTTAATAGAATGCTTTCTCCTTCAATGAAGTCAAATCTAAAGCTGGCATGATTTGGCAATCGTTTTGTTGGATGTCCTGTAAGATGAGAATTTTTTATCTTTGTTATTTCAGATATAAGTTTATCTCGAATTTTTTTAAGTCTTTTACTTTCATCCTTCATTTCTGATTTAATAATTCTTGCAGCTTCGCCCATTCCAGTAATTGCATAAACATTTTCAGTACCGGACCTAAGTCCTCTTTCCTGTCCACCCCCAGGCATTATCGATTGGATTTTAATCCCTGGTTTAACATACAAAGCTCCTGCACCAAAAGGCCCATATAAAGCATTTGATGAAAGTGTCAATAGATCGATTCCATCTTTTTGAACATCTATTGGAATTCTACCTGCTGCAGCTGTTGCATCAACATGTAAATATTTTCCTTTTTTATGAACAATGTCTGAAATTTCCCTTATTGGTTCAATTGTTCCTATTTCATTATTTGCATACATAATTGATGTTAAAACCGTTTTTTTACTCAAAGTTTTTTCAAGTTTTATTTGGTCAACTATTCCATATTTATCAACAGGTATTTTTTTGTAAGTCCATTCATTTTTTTGAAGGTATTTCATTGGATTTATAACAGATATATGTTCGATTTCACTAGAAATTACTTCTTTTCCATCATTTTTATTTCTTAGTGCAGTTCCAATTATTGCTAGATTATTTGATTCAGTTGCACTTGCAGTAAAAATAATATTTTTTTCATTTTCTGCGTTTATAAAATCTGCAATTTTTTTTCTTGACTCATTAATTGCCGATTTTGATTTCTGACCAAACTCATAAAGTGATGAGGGGTTACCAAAATCATGTAAATATGATTTAATAAAATCAATTACTCTAGAGTCAACTGGCATTGCTGATGCGTGATCTAGATATATTCTATCCATATCTTCCTCTCAGAACCACATTGTTGATCCAGCATCAAGTGCTAGGTCATTAAGAGTCCCTGCTCCTACAATTTTTACACCAGGAATCAGATCAACTTTTTCCCAACCAAGCATTTGTTTTGATGCTTCACAAACATAGATTTCAATACCCATTTCAAGAGTCTTTTTAATCATATCTGCAACATTTGGAAGACTACCTAGTTTAATTTTTTCAGCCTCACCTGGTTTTAAAATTTTAAGCCCTTTACCAAGATAATATAAAATAGGTTTAATATCCATCATTTTTGCAGTTTGTGCAAGAACTAGCGGAGAATATTGTCTCTCTGGTTCATCAGTTGTTTGGACATATAATATTGAATTTTCATCTTTCATTTTTTCCCTCATTTTTTCCTTTTTATTAAAAATATAAGAATTGATCCTTGTTTTTCAAATTTTAAAAGCTCATGGCCTGTTCTTTTTGCCCATCTTTTAAGATCTTCTTCAGCAGCAGGATCATCTGATTCAATCTTGAGAATTTGACCAATTTCAATTTTTTCAATTTCTTCTTTAGTCATCGATAAAGGCATAGGGCAATAATAACCAACGCAATCAATTTCTGAATCAGCTTTTATATCATTGCTCAAAAGTTTTGTCCTCCCAGGTAATCAAATTCAAACCAATAACCAGTCGAATTAATGTGGTTGAATTCTTTTTCAAGCAGAGAAAAATGGTTTTTTTCCTGTTCGATTATTTCATTTAATACATTTCTTAGTTCTTCATTATCTATATTTTCAGTAATTTCTGAATAATAATCAATTGCTTCTTTTTCACTATCCATTGCAAGTCTAAGTGCATCAATTTCTGTACTATCTCGATCCATACCTTGGGCATCTTTTAAATCTGATGGAAAAATAGGGATATTTGCATATTTTTTACTGGAATTAACTAAATCTTCCCATTCTGTTTTACCAACTTTTTCTTCAAACATCTTTTGAAAAACATCAAGATGCCTTTGTTCATCACTTGCAAGACCTTCAAATATCATACATCCCATTGAACTATTGGTTTGAGCGGCTGCCTTTTTGTAGAATTCATATCCTTCTTTTTCCATTTGTATTGCAGTTTTTATTGCATCTTTAACATTTTCAATTGTTGACATAAAAATACCTCATTTAATAATTCTCTTCCCATATTTCATAATAACTTTGTGGATGTTGACAAGCAGGACAGACATCAACTGCTTCGGAACCTTCATGAACATATCCGCAATTTCTACATTTCCATTTAACAACCTTTTCTTTTTTGAAAACCTTTTTCTTTTTTACATTATCAAGTAATTTACGATATCTTTTCTCATGATATGCTTCAACTTCTCCAATCTTTCTAAAACTATGAGCAACCATTGGAAATCCTTCTTCTTCAGCTGTTTTTCCAAAATCAGGATAAAGTGTTCCCCACTCCATTTTCTCTCCTTCTGCAGCTGCAAGCAGGTTTTCTTCAGTTGTTCCAATCTCTCCAGCAGGATATGATGCAACAATTTCAACATCTCCACCTTGAAGATGCTTGAAAAACACTTCAGCATGCTCTTTTTCATTATCAGCAGTTTCCTGAAAAATTGCTGCTATTTGTTCAAATCCTTCTTTTTTTGCTTTTGATGCATAATAAGTGTATCTATTTCTAGCTTGAGATTCTCCTGCAAATGCTGCAAGAAGATTTTTCTCTGTTTGTGTTCCTTTAATATCTTTCATAACTTTTCCTCCGAAATATTTTTTTTTATGGACCAATGTTAACCATGGGCCAATAAACATCTCCTTCTTCAAAACGTTCCATACTTTCTTTTTCCATTTCAAGAATTTTAAAATGTCCAACTTCCATGTCTGCAAAATATTTTAAAGTATTTTGTATCTTTGAACCATTTTCAAATCTCTCTGACAGTGATTTGTAAAATTCGCTTGCAGCCATTTCTGCTTGCATTGCCTGACCTAGAAGATTGCTTATAGCAGTATCTTCAGTATATTCTATCCTAGGTAGCGGTACAGCAGTTTCATTTGGAAGATTTATTTCTTTTCCGGGAAAATGATTCATAAATATTTCCTCAATAAAACTTCTGTGTTTTTCTTCTTCATTTGCAAGAAAATTTAATTTATCTTGTAGAAGCCCATTTTGCGTTCTTTTTACAAGTTTTTGATAAAAATCTTTGCTCTCAACTTCACTTTTAATTGCAGTTAAGAGCAAATCTTCTATATCATAATGATTTAATTCCATTTTTACCTCCCTCATTTAGTCAAGTAATCTTTTTTCACCTTTAATGTTTTGTATCGGAGTAATATTTTGTGATGCTTCTAGACAACCGATATATTTTCCTTTTTCATTTCTAAGTGCAAAATACTGAATTAATACCTTGTTTTTTTCTTTGTTTTTACCTATTGGAAGATCTAGATAGAACTGTGCCATGTCTCTTCTTCCATCTTTCATCTCAGAAATAATTTGTTCTACTTTTGAAAGACTCTTAGGAGGATGGCATTTTCTGACATCTCTACCAAGAGCTGTTTCAGGTCTTTTAAAAATCCTTGTTTCATGTCTGTTCCAAGCAAGAACCTTATCGTTTCTGTCAAGAACTGAAAATTCAAGAGGTATTGTTTCTAAAATTGCGTTTAGTTCTTCCTCATTTGGTTTTCCAATCATTTATTTTTCTCCATTATTTTTAAATTTTCAGCATGCAAATTCAAATGATCTGTTTCAATTTCCACCAAAGCACTAAAAAATTCCTTCAATCTTTCTTCAGTTGCTTCATCTCTAAATTTTGCATATTTCTTTATTGCTCTATCTTCTCTTTCCCAACCTTCTTTTGAGTTTGCTTTTGAGTTCGCATTACAAGTTAATTTCTCAAGTTCAGGTCTTGATATTTTTAGAAATTTCGAAATCGCAGAAGCATGTTCACGTTCAACTTTCATAAGTGCCTTAAACTTAGCAAGACCATAATGATCATCTGCCTTTTCTGCTACATTTTTTGCACAATCATAAAAAGCAGCGTTATCAAGTTCAAGTTGCAGAGCGTCTTGTAGATTTTTCTTTGATACATCACTTAATGAAACATTAAATTCATCTAAATTCCAATCTTTGGCTTCAATAAAAAAGCGTTCATTTGCACCACAGAATGGACATTGTTTAGGTGCTTCTTCACCAATGTATGGATCTCCGCATATTCTACATCTATATACTTTTATATTCCCCACTTTGCTCACCAACTATTTAATTTTTTTATGACAGAACCACCAATCAAAACATTCGTATTCTTTTAGTCTCTTTTTTGCAGTTACTACATCTGATGCAGGTGGAATTATTACTCTATCTTTTACAAGTTCATTTTTTGGCCAATTTGCAGGTATTGCAACACCATTTTTTTCTGCGACCTGAAAACCTTTAATCATACGTAAAAATTCATCCATGTTACGACCTAGCTCTTGTGGATAATAAAGAATTGCTCTTATGATTCCCTTTGGGTCAACCATAAACACTGCTCTAACAGTACTACTGCCCTTATTAGGATGAATTAGTCCAAGTGTATTTGCAACCTTTCCGGTATCTGCAATTATTGGAAATTTTATATCAATTTTGAGATTTTCTTTAATCCATTCTTCCCATTTTATATGAGAAAAAACTTGATCTACACTTAAGCCAATAAGTTCGGTGTTTAATTTTTTAAACTCATTGTATCTTTTTTGAAAGGCAACAAACTCTGTTGTACATACTGGTGTAAAATCAGCTGGATGACTAAAAAGTATAAACCATTTTCCTTTAAAAGCATCTGGTAACTTTTTTTTACCGTGTGTAGTAACTACTTCCATTGTTGGAAATTTATCTCCAATTAAAGGCATTTTATAATCTTGTTCATTCATTTTTATCTTCCCCTTATTAAATTATTTTACAGGTATGTTTCTCCCCTTATCTGCAGTAGGTTTTTTCTTACCAATAGTTATTTCAAGAATCCCATCTTTTAAAGTCGCATCTGCTTTATCAGGATTAACTTCCTCTGGGAAAGGCATTGTTCTGCATATAGTTGAATAACTTCTTTCACGACGTATCCAACCCTCATCATCTTCTTTGGTTTCCATTTTTGTCTCACCACAAATACTTATTTGATTTTCTGTTACATTTACTTCGATATCATTTTTGTTAATTCCTGGCATTTCGGCTTTTATTTTATACTCTTTACCATTATCTGTCATATCAACTGCAGTTATTTTAGTATCAACATCAAATAATTGATCATACAATTTATTTCTTGGTGTTAATCCCCATCTTCTTCTATTCCAAAAAGGCGCCCAAGGATCATCCCAAAACATCCTATCAAAAGATTCCAATATATCCCATGGATTCCATACAACAGGCGTTTTATTTGTGTCTTTTTGGGTTTGTTTTTTTTCTTTTTTTGTATTAATCTTTATTTTTTTTGTTTTATTTTTTACCATATTTCATACCTCGCATTTATTTTTTTAAAAAATTTCCTAAATTATTTCCAATTTTTTTTACATAGTCTAATTCTTTTTTATCAGGGACATAATTAAGATTTAAACTCTTTTCAGGCATGTCCCATTTTAATTGTTTTAAAATATTTTCAATTTCACCAACCGCCTGGCCTCCCCATCCATATGATCCAAAAACAAATCCAATTCTTTCTTTTGGCTTTAAACCCTTTAAATAAGTTAAAAATTCGCCCATCGTCGGAAGCATTGAATTATTAAGTGTAGGTGAACCTAAAATTATCAATTTAGAAGACAAAACCTCTGTAATTATATCTGATATATGGTTATATTTAAGATTATAAAGACTCACTGGAACTCCAGTTTCTTCGATACCTTCGTAGATAGAATAAGCAATTTTTTGTGTAGAACCCCACATTGAATCATAAACAATAATTGCTTTTTTTTCTGTTTTATTTAAAGCCCATTTTTTGTATTCTTTTATTATTTTTGGAATGTTTTTTCGCCATATAACTCCATGACTTGGTGCAATCATATCAATTTCGAGTTTAGAAAGGACTTTTAGAGATTTTTCAACTTGAGCTCCATAGGGCATAACAATATTAGAATAGTATTTTGCTGCTTCCTCTTTTAATATTCCCCATTCAAATTCATCATCAAATCTTTCAGAACTAGCAATATGTTGTCCAAATGCATCATTTGGAAGTAAAAGCTTATTATTAGGGATATAAGTAACCATGGAATCTGGCCAGTGAACCATTGGAATTTCAACAAAATGAAGAGTTTTCTTACCAATATTTAAAGTATCTCCAGATTTTAAAGCCTTAAAATTCCAATTCTTTTTGTAATGTCTTTTTAATCCTTTTTCACCACGAATTGAAGTAAACACTGTTGCATTTGGGCTATGCTTAAGTATTTTTGAAATTGAACCAGAATGATCCATCTCAACGTGATTTGAAATAATATAAGATATTTTTGAAGGATCAACAATTTCTTTAATCCTTGCTAACATCTCGTCAAATAAATAATGTTTAACTGTATCAACTAAAGTAATTTTTTTATCTATAATTAAATAGGCATTGTATGTTGTTCCCCGATTTGTTGAATATCCATGAAAATTTCGGATATCCCAATCAATACCACCAACCCAATAAACATCTGGTTTTATCTCAGTAGTCCTCAGCTTAATCACTCCTTTTCAAAATCTTTCTTTGAAGCCCCGCAAATAGGACAAACCCAGTTATCTGGAATATCTTCAAATTTTGTACCAGGTTCTATCCCTCCATCAGGATCTCCTTTCTCTGGATCGTATACATATCCACAAACTTTACAGACATATTTATCCATATTTTTTTCCTCCTTTTTTTCAATATTTTCATTACTAATATATGTAGGGGCATTTTTTGGCGACTTACCGCCCTTTATAAAATGATAATATTCATAAGTCATACATTTATCATCAGTAAGAATATCTGCATCGACTATTTTTCCTATAAAAACAGTATGAGTCCCTATACTTATCTTTTTTATAAGCTCGGCTTCTAAAAAAGCTAATGAATGATCTGTTACGATAGGAACACCTGTTTTCCCGATACTGTAAGTAGTATCTTTGAATTTATCAATATCCCTCCCGCTTTTATAACCAAATATTCCAATAAATGCCATAGGAGCCTTTTCTTTTAATATAGACATTGTAAATACTTTACTATGTGTTATATATTCATGTGTTAGATTTTTCTTATTTATACTGACTGCAATTGTAGGTGGTTCTGAAGTCACTTGAAAGACACTGTTTGCAATTTGCCCATTAAATTTTTTATCTTTTTTTGAGCAAACAACATACAGACCATATGATATTTTGTGTAATGCTCTTTTATTCATTTTTTATTTATTCTCCTTTTTAATACAAATCTTACAAATCCCTTTAAAATATCCATGAATTTCATCGATATGATGCCCAGATGATTCTATTAATTGTCTAATATTTTCAATGTTTGGACATTTATAATCGATATCATAAATCATACCGCATTTTGTGCATAGAAAATGATGATGTGTTCCATGATCAAAATCGTATCTATGTTCAGAGCCGCATATTGTTAAAGATTTTATGATTTCATTTTGTCTTAGGATATCCAATGAATTATATACTGTAGTTTTTGAGAGAGAAGGATTCTTCTTTTTTAGTTCTTTATAAATTTGATCAGCTGTTGGATGTGTTTTGTTTTTTTCTAAATATTTTAATATTGCTAATCTTTGAGGTGTTACTTTCAAATTTTTTTCTCGTAGTAATTTAACAAATTTTTCCAAGAACTCACCCTTGTAATTATTACTAAAATGTAATCATTACAATTTACCATGTATTACAATTTAGTATATAAACTTTTCTGCCAAAAAAAGAAAAAAAAGAAAATTAACAAGAACTATGCTCAATAGCCTCATTAGGACATGCACTAACACATGCACAACACTCAATACATTCACTAATATTTTTACATACTGCTTTTGCGTTTTCTAGAGAAAATATTTCAACAGGGCAAGCAGTCACACATTCTCCTGCGCCTGTACATTTATCATAATCTACAATTATTTTTATTTCTCCTTCTTCAAATTCCTTTTTCATATTAATATAACCTCTCTAAGAATTTGAGATTGGTAATATAATAATTATATTTAGTATTTATTACAATTTAATGAGCTTAGCTTTTTCGAAGCTTTTTTGAATTCAAAATAGTATACCTAATACACAGGGGGATTAAACATTATGGAAAAAATAGTATGGACTCCAACCCAGAAATATATGGAAAATGCAAATATAACTCGATTTATGAAAAAACATAATATTAAAAATTATGATGAATTAATTAAAAAATCAACTGACGACATTGAGTGGTTTTGGGATGCAGTATTAAAAGACTTAGATATAGAATGGTTTTTACCATATGAAAAAGTTTTAGATTCCTCTTTGGGAATTCAATGGACTAAATGGTTTATCGGCGGAAAAATAAATATTGTACATAATTGTCTTGATAGACATGCAAATTCTGATAAAAAAAATAATATTGCTCTAATCTGGGAAAACGAAGAAGGTTATGTTAAAAAATTGAGTTATTGTAAACTTTATAAAGAAGTTAATAAGTTTGCAAATGGACTAAAGGAGATTGGTGTAAAAAAAGGAGATAGAGTTGGTATTTATATGCCAATGGTACCTGAAATTGTTGTCGCATTTTTAGGAATAATGAAAATAGGAGCAATAAGTATACCAATTTTTTCAGGTTTTGGAGGTCACGCTCTCGCCCAAAGATTAGATATAGCAGAGGCAAAAGTGCTAATTACTGCAGATGGTTCACAAAGAAGGGGAAAAAAAATTGAAATAAAAAAAGAAGTGGATAAAGCAATTGACAATGTTAAATCTATTCAAAATATAATCGTATATAAACGTTTAGGAATAGACATACAAATGAAAGAAGATAGAGACATATGGTGGGAGGATATTGTAAAAAATCAATCAGATAAATGCAAAACAGAAATCATGGATTCTGAAGACAATGCAATGATTATATTTTCATCAGGGACTACAGGTAAACCAAAAGGAACTGTTCATACTCATGGGGGAGCAATTGCCCAAATTGCAAAGGAATTAGGTTATTATTTTGATGTTAAAGAAGATGATATTTTCTTTTGGTTGACAGATATTGGTTGGATGATGGGACCTTGGATGATAATTGGTGTCCAAAGCTTTGGTTCAACATTTGTCATATATGAAGGAGCACCTAACTATCCAAATCCGGACAGATTATGGAATCTTGTTGAAAAACATAAGATTACAATTTTAGGTATTTCACCTACTGCCATTCGTATGCTCATGAGATATGGAGATGAATGGCCTAAGAAACATAATCAGAGTAGTTTACGTCTCCTTGGATCTACAGGGGAACCCTGGGATCCTGATTCATGGAATTGGTTTTTTGAAAAAATTGGAAATAAAAAAATTCCAATAATAAATATATCTGGAGGTACAGAAATTGTGGGATGTTTCTTATCCCCCCTACCAATAACTTCTCTTAAACCTTGCACACTTCGTGGACCTGGGCTTGGAATGGATATCGACGTTTTTGATGATGATGGAAAGCCTATAAGAGGAAAAATGGGACATTTGGTTGCAAAAAAACCTGCCCCCTCTATGACTAGGGGATTTTGGAATGACCCAGATAGATACATTCAGACATATTGGGCAAAATGGCCAAATGTGTGGTATCATGGCGATTGGGCAAAAATTGATGAAGATGGTTTTTGGTCTCTACATGGTAGAAGCGATGATACTATTAAAATTGCAGGAAGAAGAACTGGGCCTGCTGAAATAGAAGCAGCATTAATTGAACACAAAGCTGTATCTGAAGCTGCAACCATTGGTGTTCCCCATGATATAAAAGGTGAAGAAATTGTTTGTTTTGTCGTATTAAAACCTGGCTTTAATCCAAGTGAAAATTTAAGAGAAGAATTAAAAAACCAAGTTGTTAAAATAATGGGAAAGACACTGAAACCTAGAGATATCAAATTTGTTACAGATCTGCCAAAAACCCGATCTGCAAAAATTGTCAGAAGAATAATTAAATCGACATTTCTTGATCAGCAACTAGATGATGTTTCGTCTGTGGAAAATATAAAAGCAATTGAAGAAATTAAAAATGCTATATAAATAAAAATTATACGTCAATAAACGATAAAATTTTTTAACTCCAATTATATTACATCTTTTATTGAGACGGGGACTGGATTTTTATTTTTACGTCTCATGTCGAAAAGGTGTTAGACATGACAAGAAAAGTATGTATTATTGGAGGAGCTACAACTCCTTTTGATTATGGGCCAACAGGATTTGAAAGTATTGAAGGCGGGGCTGCTGAATGTATAAGAGAAACAAGGGAAGATATTCCAGAATTTTCTATGAGAGATATTGATTTAATGATTTATTCTCATTTTTCTGTGCACTTTGGACATCAACTATGTTCCGAATGGATAATTCATGATCATCTTGGTTTGGTAGGTGTACCACATTATAGAGTTGAAAATGGTGGCAACACAGGTGGATCTGCATTATATGCTGCTGCACTTGCAGTAATGTCAGGCCAACATGATGTAGTTGGTGTCATTGGATGGGAAACAATGGATTCTGTCTCTCAATCACAAGGTAGTGAATTTATTGCCCTTGCATCGGATATTAGATATGAGTTATTGGTAGGAGGGATATACCCAATTTATTATGCTGCAATGGCAAACAAATGGATGAAAGATAATAACGTATCTGAGGAAGATGTAGCAACCATTGGTGCAAAAAACAGAAATAATGCAATGGATAATCCAAAAGCTCAATGGTATAGAAATGAACATAAATATCTTACAGTTGATGATGTAATGAATTCTCGTTTAATATCTTACCCAATCAAAAAATATGATTGTTGTCTTATGTCTAGAGGGGTTGCATTTCTTCTTGTTTGTTCTGAGGAATATGCAAAAAAAGTAAACCCTGATGGATATACTATAATTGATGGTATGGGGCTTTCTAGTTGTACAATACGTGCAGGTGATAGATTAAACTTTCCGGGGTGGAAAGAAAGATATGGACCAAATTACCCAGAAATGACAGAATTTGGTGCATGTAGAAATTCAGCAGAACAGGCATATAAAATGGCAGGAATTCAAAATCCTTTAAAAGAAATTGATTTTGGTGAAATCCATGATGCCTTTTCTACTTCAGAAGCACAAATATATAAAGCACTAGGACTCGCAGATACTGAAAATATTTCTCAATTTTTAAAAGATGAAAGTACACATATGCATGGTCAAATACCTATGAATCCGGGTGGAGGATTAATGGGTTACGGCCATCCAGTTGGCGCAACAGGAGTTATGAGCGGTGTAGAATGCTTTTATCAATTATCTGGGTTAATTCCCAAAAAACATTTAAGCAAAAAAACAGAGGTCCCTGACGCTGAATGTGGAATTATTAATAGTCATGCAGGTACAGGTACGAGTATTTCAAATTTTATTGTTAGGAGGAGTTGAAATGGGTGGAGAAACTATCATAAAGAAAAAAAGAAAGTTTGCAGATGCCCCAAATTTTACTGTAAAAAAACAATATAGACCAGAAGAAGTAAAAGAAACAGGTCTAGCTTTTGTAGGCCATGAAATATCAGAAGATGGAAATGCAATGAATCAATTAATGCATTATGATCAACTATATTCGATAAGACATGGTTGGAATAGCAAATTTTTTAAAGGTCTTTTAGAAGGAAAAATTTTTGGAACGAGATGCCCCAAATGTGGTGATATTTGGGTTCCTGTAAGAACGCATTGTTGGAATCTTGATTGCAATCTTGAAAGAACAGAATGGGTCGAAATGCCCCTTACTGCTAAGGTACATACATGGACTATTGCAGGTTGGAGTGGAAGATCGTCTCTTAAAAGACTCCCAATAATACTTGTTTATGCAGTAATTGGTAATAGCAAAGTTGCTATTGCAAACGAGCTACATGGTATTAATCCATGGGATGTAGAATTTGGTATGTCTCTAAAAATTGTGTTTAAACCTGAGGAAGAAAGAGCAGGTATTATTACTGATTTTCATTTTGAACCTGCTGATGATTGGGAACCGTCACCAATGAACGAAGAAAAACAACGAATAAAAAAACTTGTTGAACCAGTATACGAATGGGTTAAAACATTAAAATAAACTTTAAACACCCTTTCCTTATTTCTTTTTTATAATGCAATATATTTCAGGGGAAATTCTTACAAAAGATGGAATTATAAAAGGTTTTATTTCATTTAAAGGCGGAAAAATTATTGAAATCGGAAAAGGAATTCCATCTGAAAAACCAATTTGTAAAGGTTTAATTGTTCCAACTTTTGTCAATGCACACACTCATATTGGTGATTATTTTATCTCTGAAAAAAATATTGATTTACCTAAAAATATAGAAGAATTAGTTGCTCCACCGAATGGACTAAAACATAGATTATTGAAAGATGCCTCAGATTTGGATATAATTAATGGAATGAAAAAATCTATTGATATTATGATTAATAATGGAACTGAGTTTTTTTGTGATTTTAGAGAAAATAGCATGTCAGGTATTAGTCAATTAAAGTCTGCATTGTATAAGAAAAATATTTCACCGATCATTTTGTCAAGACCGGATAAATTAATCTATAATCAAAAAGAGATAAATCTATTATTAAATAACTCAAATGGTATAGCGGTTAGTAGTATTTCTGATTGGGATTATTCATATCTTAAAAAAATTTCAGATGATGCAAATAAAAAAAATAAAATATTTGCACTTCACGCTAGTGAAAGAATAAGAGAAAATATTGATGATATTTTAGATTTAAATCCTAGTTTTTTGGTTCATATGTTAAAAGCATCAGAAAGTGATCTTCAAAGAGTAAAACAAGAAAAAATCCCAATTATTATATGCCCTAAAGCAAATTCTTTTTTTAATTTAAAGCCAAATTTTGATTTATTTAAAAAGGTTGGAATAGATATACTAATTGGAACAGATAATGCAATGATAAATCCTCCAAATATTTTAGAAGAAATTAAATATATTAAAAAAATTTCAAACACTTATTCAACTTTAGAACTTTTAAATATCATTACATTTCAGGCAAGGAAAGCTTTAAATCTAGATTGCAACATTCTCTGTTCCAATTCTAAATTAAGCTTTGTGGTTTTGGATAAAAAATTTTTAAAACCATTATATATTTCAGCTACCAAATAGGAGGTATTAACGTGAAAGTAAAAGATATTATGTCAGAGGATCTTATAGTAGGATATGTACCGGGCACCGTCAGAGATGCATTAAAAATTCTTGCTAAACATAATGTTTCTGGAATGCCAATTTTAAAAAAGGACTCAAAAGTTGTTGCAGGGGTTTTAACTAGGTATGATATTTTTAAAAATCCTGAAGAAGATCAAATTGCATTAATAATGAGTGACAAGTATCACTATGTCGAAAAAGACCATGATGTTAAAGATGCAGCAAAATTACTCTATGAAAATAGAATTCATGGTTTACCTGTAATAAATAATAGAAAAAACCTCATTGGTATAATTAGCCCTACTGACATATTAAAAAACCTTTATGAAGAATATAACCAAAAAGTTGAAAATTATTTTACAAATTTAGTTGTTCCAATATATCAAGAAACACCCATTAATATTGTAATGGAAATAATCAATATAACCCATGAAAATGCTCTTCCAGTCTTAAACGATGAAAGAAAAATTGTTGGAATTGTTACTGATGGCGATTTATTTAAATTAAGCCATATAAAAGAAAGCGTTTCTCAGACAGATTTTGGAATGGGAGGAGACGAAGATGAATGGACATGGGAAGGCATTAGAGATAATATAAGACTTCATTATTCAATATCAGAAGTTTCACTTCCTCAGGTTGCAGTAAAAGAAGTTATGATAACTAAGGTTATTAAAGCATTTGAAAATTCAACAGTTACTGAAGCCGCTAAAAAAATGGTTAAAAATAGTATTAGTCATATACCTGTGGTTGACTCAAATGATAGATTATTAGGCATGGTAACAGATATTGATTTAATGGCCGTTATGTTTTAAACCATTAACTTTATTCTAATATAATTTTATTGGAGAATTTCACTAATGCCTCAAGATATCTATGATAAAATCTTCATGCTTGCAAAAAGAAGAGGTTTTATCTATCCATCTTTTGAAATCTATGGAGGAGTTGCAGGGTTTTATGATTATGGACCACTTGGTTCTCAATTAAAATTAAATATTGAAAATCTTTGGAGAAAATATTATCTTTTAAAAGACAATTGTGTTGAAATAAGTACTCCTACTATTACATTATATGAAGTTTTAAAATCTTCAGGTCATGTCGATGAATTTACAGATCTTACTGTTGATTGTAAAAAATGTAATTTATCATTTAAAGTAGAAGATATAATCAAAGAAAAAATTGATTTAAACAAAGAAATTGAAAAAATCAAAATAAAATGTCCAAACTGTGGTAATATTTTAAAGGATGCATATCCAGTAAATTTAATGTTTTCTACAAAAATTGGAATTGGTAACTCAAGAAAAGCTTTTTTAAGACCTGAAACTGCGCAGGGAATTTTTACAAACTTTCATCTTCTTTATAGATATTGCCGTGAGAAATTACCATTTGGAGTTATTCAGGTTGGACGAGGTTTTAGAAATGAAGTTTCTCCTCGTCAAGGAATTATTAGGCTCAGAGAGTTTTCAATGGCAGAAGCAGAAATTTTCTTTGATCCAGATGATAAAACCCATCCAAATTTTAATGACGTAAAACAAGAAGAACTTTTTTTGTTTGATAATAAAAAAGAAGTAAAAATATCGCTTGAAAAAGCGGTCAAATCAAAAATGATAAAAAATCAAGCACTAGCATATTATATGTATATTACCCAAGATTTTTTAATTACTGCAGGAGTTGATCCTAAAAAGTTTAGATTTAGAAAACATTCAGATGATGAACTAGCTCATTATGCCTCTGAATGTTGGGATGCAGAACTTTACTCTGAAAGATTTGGTTGGATTGAATGTGTAGGTATTGCTGATAGATCAGCATATGATTTAAAATCACATATAGATTCTTCAAAAACTGATATGTATGCACAAAGAAAATTTGACACCCCGAAGGTTGTCAATGTAAAAAAGATAATTCCAAATATGGGAAAATTAGGACCTCTATTTAAGGACAAAGCAGAAAAAATTAAAAATATACTTGACAAATACGATTTTAAAAATCAAAAAAATATTGTTATAGATCTTAATGGCAATAAAATTAAAATTCCAAAAGATTGCTATCAGATCGTTGAACAAAAAGAAAAAATATCTGGTAAAAAATTTGTTCCCCATGTAATAGAACCATCTTATGGAATAGACAGAATTCTATATTGTTTATTAGAACATAACTTTTATGAAGGAAAGAAAAGAGGCGAGGAATATAAAATTTTAAAATTAAAACCTTTGATTGCACCTATCAAAGTAGGTGTTTTTCCACTTATAAATAATGAAGAATTAATCAAAATTGCATATGAAATTGATAAAAATCTTAAAAATGCAGAAATTAAGTCATATTATGACGAGCGAGGTTCAATTGGGAGAAGATATGCAAGAATGGATGAGATTGGAACTCCATTTTGTATAACTGTCGATCATGATACATTAAAAGATAAAACTGTTACAATTAGAGATAGAAATACAACTAAACAAAATAGATTTAAAATTGATGAATTAATTGATTTTTTTAAAAAAAATTTATAAAAAATAAAAAAAGAAAAGTATTTTTTTTATTACTTTTCTATTACAAATTCATAGAAATGTGTCTCAAGTGTTCCTTTCCAAACATTTAAGTTTGAATCGCTTGTAAAGTGTGGCGCTGGATCAAATGAATCATAGACGCCTTTTATTTGATAACTACCAATCTCAAAATTGAAAGGTCTACATGTTTCAGCCTTTGATCTACCAAGCATACCATCTTCTGCCAATTTTTTTAAGTCATAAGTGACAGTGATTGTTTCTCCTGTAGGTAATTCTCGAATTTCTGGAGGTTTGGTTGGTCCGATATAATGAACAGGATTATATTCTGATGTACTATGTATTTCTATTACTAAATCTAATGTCCCTTTTTCAAGACCAATATCGCATAAGTTTATAGATTTTTCTCCCTTATTTGTAATTTTTGCCTCCAATAGGATTGGATCTTCAATTGAATATGACTCTTCAAGTTTTAATTCAAATATCAATAATGGGGGTTGTGGCGGCTGTGGCGGTTGTGGAGACGTATATTTTTCAATTGTTATTATATTTATTGGCAGATATTTAAATAAGCTTGTCAATAAGCTGATAAAAGGCGAATCAACTAAAAAGATTGGTACAACTGATGCAGTGAATTTTACCTTCAGCCCAGTAACTTTAAAATCATCATCAATGTCATTTACATTCATTACTCGATATTTATAGTAATCTTTTCCATTAATGTCTGTTGTACTAATTCCTTCTATAAACATATTTCCATTTTTTGACATTATGACAGTTCCAATATCTTTAATAATATGTTCATCTGGTTGTGATCTTCTAAATAATGTCAGTCTTGCACTTGCAACTGCTGAAACAGAAGTTACAACTAGAAATACCACCAGCGCTATTGCAAAAAATTTTTTACATTTCATTTCATTACCTCTTCAAATATAATTTTAGTTTTTTTATATATAATTTATATATTAATCATTATTTATAAATCTTTTGATAAAAATACTAGTAAAAAATAATTTAATTATGATTTTATGGTTTTTTTAATAATTTCAATTGATTTTTCTATCTCTTCAGAAGAAATGATTAAAGGAGGACGAAATCTAATTGTTGAAACTCCACATCCAACAATTACTAAGCCATTTGAATAAAGTTTATTTTTAAATTCATCTCGTTTTTCAGGATTTGGAAGATCAAATGCACACATTAGTCCTCTTCCTCTTACATTAGTAATTAAATTTGGATGTTTTTGAGCAATATCTTCAAGACCTTCTAAAAGTCGTTTACCTTGGACTTCAGCATTTTTAATAAGATTATCCTCACTTATTACTTCTAGATATTTCTGGCAACGAATCATATCAACTAGGTTGCCACCCCATGTGGAATTTAATCTACTTGATATTGTAAAAACATTTTCTTTTATTTCATCAACTCTTTTACTCACCATAATTCCGCAAACTTGTGTTTTTTTACCAAATGCTAGGATATCTGGTTTAAAATCAAAATGTTCATAAGCCCACATCCTACCAGTAAGCCCAACACCGGATTGAACTTCATCTAAAATAAACATAATTTCGTTTTTATCACAAATACGTCTAAGTTCAATAAAAAATTCATTTCTAAAATGATTATCACCGCCTTCTCCTTGGATTGGTTCAATTATTAATGCTGCAATATCGTTTTTATTTTCTTCTAGTGAAGTATTTATTTCAGATATTGCTTGAGATTCAAGCTCCTTTACATTTTCAAGGTTTTTTTCATTTAAAGGGAATGTTATCTTTGGGTTTGTAATTCTTGGCCAACTAAATTTAGGAAAATATTTTATTTTGTCAAGATTAAAAGTATTAGTTAATGAAAGTGTATAACCAGTTCTTCCGTGAAATGCCTCTTTAAAATGAATTACTTTTGACCCTAAATTTTCACTTAATCCGTTTGCAATATTTTTTCTTACTTTCCAATCAAAGGCAGTTTTTATTCCATTTTCAACTGCCAGTGCTCCACCACTAATAAAAAATAAATGTTTGAAATGATCTGGAACCGCATGTGTTGAAAAACTTTCAACAAACTCTGCCATTTCTATTGAGTAAACATCAGAATTAGTTGGTTTATTTACCGATGCTTCTCCAATTTTTTTAATAAATTCAGGATTTGCTAGTTTTGGATGATTTAATCCAAGAGGAGCAGTTGCAAAAAATGAAAAACAATCAAGATATTTTTTTTTAGTTTTTAAGTCAAAAATATTACATCCCTGACTTTTTTTCAAATCCAAAACAAGATCAAAACCATCAACTATTATATATTTTCCAATTAAGTTATGAACATTATTAGGTTCTATTGACATATAAGCTTTTTCTCCCTTAAAATGTATCTTATAATTGATAGAGCGGTATCTCTCATAGTTATAAAATTGTATCGGTGATTGATAGATTCATTTATGAAATTTGTAAGGGGAAATCGCTTAGTTTCTACAAGTTTATAAGATAATTACTTTAAGAAAATAAATAAAAAATAAAAAAAAATAGAGAGAGGGGTGGTGGAGGTTCAAGAGGGAGGAATTACTGGGATGGGATTGCAGCCCTCTCTCAATTTGTTGGGGTTATTATTGAAAAGAAATGCAATTTATTTCAATAAGATCCACTAAACTATTCATCTTTATCATACTATCAGATATTGTATAAAGAACATCATCAATGTATAAAGATCGAGTTATGTATGAAGGTGAAGACCATCTGTACCAATAATTTTCATCATCGTCACTTTCATCTGTTAAATGGGTTATTCTTCCTTTAAGTTCAAATCCATCTTCCAAAGATAATTTGTAAACATATGCTCCTTGGAACTTAAAATCTCCATATATACTACCCGTATAACCATTATTTTGTTCTTTTATCTCATCACTTATTTCAAAGACTCTTACAGGGATTACCAATAATTGTTTTTCTTTATCAAAAAGAAAAGCCTTATGATCCTGAAGTGCAGAACTATCAGTCCCCCTGTCTCCAATTATAACTTGTGAAACAACTTTTGGATTTTCAAAATCAGAAACATCAAAAAGTGCAATTTTAATCCCTTGATACCATGCAAAATTTTTAGTCCAACTGTACTCTTCTTGAGGTTCAACAGTATCTCTGCCTAATCCAATAATATGATTCTCATCATAAGGATGAAGATAATCAGAATATCCTGGTATTTTTAATTCTCCAATAGTCTGAGGATTATAAGGATCTGACAAATCGATTGTAAAGAATGGATCAATTTTCTTGAATGTAACTAGATATGCTCTGCTACCCATAAAACGAGCGGAATAAATTTTTTCACCAGGAGCAATCCCTTCAAGTTCTGAAACCTGTTCTAAATTTTCATTTAAAATGTAAATATTGTTTGTTGATTTTTGTTCAGCATTCCAAACCTCTCCAAGAGTTGTTGCAACTCTAAAAAATCCATTATTTTCATCCATTGAAAATTGATTTAGAATTGTACCAGGTACACTTCCTTGAGCAGTATGAGATATTTCTCCATTATTTATTGAAATCTTATTTATTACAGTCTTTGTAAGATAGGTTTGATAAGATCTTCCAAATATTGAACTACTCTCAATATATTTATATTCAATATTTGTCAAATAAATATTATTTAACGAGACATACATATTTTGGGATCCGCCTAAAAGGTAACTTTTTTGATTTGCCTCTCCACTGAAGATATTAATAGATATCACATTAGTAAAAGTATTAACCTCTTCAGACGAATTAACATAATATATACAATCCGCTGGAATTTTTTCAGTACACCCATCAATCTTTACTTCAGGAATATTTACTGTAACATTTCCCTCTAAAACACAATAAACATCTCCATAGTATTCAGTTGCAATTATGTAAACATAATTGCCAATCATTCTTGCATCAAAGTAATATCCATCAATTTCGATATCATTTTCAATTTCTGGATTTTCTTTATCAGATATATCAAAAATTTTGATTATTGTTGTAGAAATACCATTCCAATAATAATTATCGTCATTTTTTTCAAAACCAATTGGAAATCTTGTTGAGCTTACAAAGACAATTAAACGATTTTCATTAATAAAAAAGTTTGAAATACAAAAATCATTAAGGTTTATTTTAGATAAAATTTTTGCATCTTCTGAAGGATAAGCTTTAATTATATAAATTTTTGAATTTTCTAGAACATAAAGAAACTCACCATCTGTTTTTACAACATCAGGTTCATCAACACCTTCAACTTGAATATTTGTTTTAGAATAATCTAAATCTGATATAGCTTTAGGAACAACAATATTGTTTCTAAAACTGCCTGATTTTGACATTGAAAAAGAAAGAGAATCTTCAGCGGGATAATACCAATAATATCCTTTTGAAAAATTGTAATAATTTTTTTCCAAGAATTCTCCCAGTTCTTCATATGATCCAAAAGTTGTCAATTCACTTTTATTATTGTACCAATTCGGTCGACCTATGACTAATGGTTGAATATCAATTGCATAAGCAAGACTTACAATAACAATAATACCTGCTAAACAAATTCCACTTTTTTTGAGATTTTTTCTGCTCATAATATCACTGTTAATTTTTTCTAAAATAGAGTTATATCTAGCATTGTTTATATATTGTCAGAAAATGTTCGGGAAAAACCAAATGTTTTTAGAAAGAAAAATAAAAAATTATAATACAACAGATTTTTCAATAAATTTAATTCCAATATCTTCAAGTTCATTTAAAATTGGATTATAAATCTCAGGAATTACGGGTATATGAACACCAGTAATATCAATTTTTTTATCAAGAATCATTTTTACTGCAATTGCTGCAGGCAAACTAACAGTTCTTGATATTGATGTATCTCCATTTGGAATTCCATAATCAATCAATGTTGAAGTGATATACTCTTTTTTAGAAGGATATTTGGCAACAAACTCATGATGCATCACGATCATATCTCTTTCACTTTTATCAAGAGACATATTTTCAAGAGTAATAACATTGAGAAAATCCAAACAATTATCTTTGTTTTCTGGTAACGGCTTATCACTAAAAAGACCTAGCCATTCAAGTCTTTTAATAACAGCAGAATATTCTTCTAAATTTAGGAATTTTGATGTTGCTTTAGCTAAATCCTCATTATCATTTGAACCAATTAGAAATCTTGTTAAATCTGCATATGATTTTCCATTAAAACCTTTGAGAGGCCCATCATTTAACCATCCTAATTTGACAATATTTCTTATTGTTTCACACCAACCAGTCATCCTGAAGGTACCTCGATATACAGTATTTGCATCATTTAGACCATATATTTCTTTGTATGGAACTGAATCTCTATTAGGATAGTTTTCAAATGTTCCAACACCTGGAACGTCTTGTAAATAATAATTTTCAAATAATTTTTCACCTGGAATAGATATCTCCTTTCCATCCTCTAACCACTTAGCAGCATTTTTTGAAGCCAATAAAACCCCACGTGGTGCCCAAGAAAACTTGTATCCAAATGGATTATTGTTTGCTTCATGTGAAGGAAGGGCTCCTGTTGTAGATTTAAAACTTATTACTTTCCCACCGTTTTTTTCAATATAATGAATAATTCTCATTGCTGACATATGATCTATACCTGGATCTAGCCCAGATTCATTTAAAAGAAGAACTCCGGCATTTTTTGATTGCTCATGAAGTTCTTTCATTTCTTTACTAACATATGATGTTGTAACTAAATGTTTCTTATGTTTGATACATAATTTTGCGACTTTCACATGGTAAATATAAGGTAAAAGACTGACAACAATATCAGATTTAGAAATCAAATTTTCTAGTAAATCTTCATTTTTAATATTTAGCTCAATTGCTTTACCATTAGAATTATTGTCAATAATTTCTTCTGCTTTACTAACAGTTCTACTTGCCATTGTTACAAAAAAATCATTTTGTTTCATAAGATATTTAACTAGGGGACTTGAAACCAAACCTGCACCTAAAACTAAAATATTTTTTGTCATAATATTTAACCGCCATAATTCTTAACTTATCAACCTGCGAAAAGAAATAATCTATAAAAATTTGTTGATGTATTCGTAGTCTGGAGTGAGTTTTCCATTATGTAATATTACTGCTTTTTTAATTTCATCTGGTAAATCTAAATTTTTAAATTCATTAGAAAAATCAGCATTAACAACTGAAGGAATAAAAGGTAAAAGAGAATCACTAAATGCTTTTGATGATTCTTTTGGCAATTCACAAGGAAGATTATCTACAGCCATAATTACTATGCCATTACCTTGAAATCCATCTAAAATCTTCTTTTTAAGTGGATCATAAATAAAAACAGGTTTACTTGAAGAAGTTGATTTTTCAGTAAATTCGATAGCACCGTTGATATCAACACTTATATCTCCTATTACTTGAAGTTTTTTTATTTTTTCATAATTTTTTTCAACAAAATCTTTTGTAACTAAACGTGGATATTGTTTACTCCAATATATACAATTCATTAAAATATTCATTTTATCAATATAATCATGAAAAATTGAATGATATTGATTTGGTTTTTTATAATATTCCTGTAAAACAAATTTTTTATTTTTATTAATTGGTTCAACTATATCTTCTTCTTTAAAAACCACTTTGTAAATAATTTTTTTTGAATAATTTTTTTGTAAATTATTAAGCTGTGAAGGACTAATTTGTTTAACGGGTAATTCATTTAATATTTCTTGGACACCTTTTGATACATTACCATAACCTGCAATTCCAATAACAAAGGGAGTTATTGAGTCTGGAAGACCTTCTTGTGCAATAATTTTTCCAACTTTATTTATACTTTTTTTTGCTTCGTCTAAATCTTTATAGCGAATCATCTGTTTAATTTCTTGTAAGGGAGTAGAAATTTTCTTATAAGCCATTCTTTGTCCAAAAGCCCAAAGTGTATCAATCATTCCTGCAAGACCTGCAAATTTACCAAAAAAAACTAAACGACGTCCTTTTTTATCAGTTATTTTTTCATAATCAATCAAATTACATTTAAGTTGCATCATTTTTTTTAGCATTGGCATATTATACTTTTGACCCTTTATTGTATGTGAAAAAAACATATATGTTTGCTCGGGTTTAAAATATTTATTAGGAATTTCTTTAATTGCTAAAACAACAGAACAATTAGATAAATCTTCGTTTATTCTTGCTCCAGCTTCTTTATAATTCTTTTCAGAAAATATTCTAATTTTCGAAGGTTGTAATATTGAGTTAATGTTATAATTTATTTTTAATTCTTTTATATGTTTTGGAATTAAAGGAGCTCGCCTTTCCCAAATATTTTTTTCCTCGCGTAGTATACCTATAGCATTATTCATATATCAAACCTTATAGCCCCATCTATTTAGATAATAAAAAATTATTGTAAAATTAAAATAGTTTTAAAGTATTTACAAACAATACATAAAAGGGGAAAAATGGACTTAAAAGAAAAAGATAAAACAATAGTTGGATATGTTCTACTAATCATTGGACTTATATTGATGTTTTATAGTATTACAACAGTAATAGGTGTGTTTTCAGGTGGAGAAGTTCCCATCGAAATACTTCATTCTGAAGCAGAGGAAAAAACAACAGAAACAAATCCAGAAAATGGTAATGAGACAATGCCAGAAATTGATCTAGCTGAAATTGTTGAACCAATGTTTCCTATGTTCAATCTTATGGCATGGATAATCATTGCATTTTTTATATTGATTGCTGGTGGAAGAGTAGCCAGAGTGGGAATTCAAATGATGAAGGCAAGTTTACCAGATGTAAAAATTATTAAACAAGATATGAGGGATATAAAAGATAGCTATAAAGAAATTGAAAATAATAGACCTGTTAAAAAAGAAAAGAAAGGATTTTTTAAAGGAAAAAGCAACGAATAATCATTTATATCTTAAAATTGCACCTACATGTCCAAGATCTGCAATTTCTTTTTCATCAGTAAATTCAATATTTGCATCTGTCCTTTCTGCAAATTCAATAATTTCTTCAAGTACGTCAACTTCTGAAGTTTTTTTACTACAATAAGGACATAATCTTTTTTTTCCTTCTTCAACTATTTGACAATTTTCGCAAATCCATCCATTAAGTTTATAATTTTTTTCGATAATTAGTAATTCTACTTGACCATTTTTAACGGCATTTAAAGTTTCTTTTACACCATATACTGCCAAGCCTTCCTTTAAAATTTCTTGTTTTAATTGCTTTACTGCTTCATAGCTTTCTCTCTTTTCTTTTCTAGATATTATATAAAAAGATTCTTTCAATAATTCTTTTTCGTTATTTATGTTAATATCAATTAAATCAACTACTTTATCAAATAAAATTTTAGGTAGCATTTCATAAAACTTTTTTTTTGTTAATCCCGGTCCAGCAATTATAATTTGTTTTTCTACTCTTTTTTTTAAAGCATCAATTACCTCTGTTAAAAAATTGTTAATAGAACCTTTTCTTAATCTATTAAACCTTGCCTGAGACATCCCTCCTTTTTTATGTTTATTCATTATTTCTGATGAAAGTTTTTTAACATTATCAATTTCACCTAGAGATATCGAATAAATTCTGGCAGAATTTGAATCTATTAAAATTAATGTAAAAGATTCCCATTCATCAATAATCTTTGCAAGAGGGCGAATATAAGGCGAAGAATCAACAATTAATAAATTATCAATATTAACATCTAAATTAATATATTCTAAAAAATTTTGTTTATAGGATGCAAAAACAGCTATATTTTCATAATTAATTTTTTTTAAACTATGAGTTATGTTATCCATTGTCAAATTAAAATTTTTTAAGTGATCCCCATTTAAAATCATCTGACATGCATGAACTCTCCTATCGATAAATTTTTTATCCGAATTTTTTTTAAAATAAAGACTAACAAAAGTATCGTTACTATCAGGATCATATATTTTAGAAAGATTTCTTATGAATTTATTGATATCTTTAAACATATTTCTCAAACTCTTAAAACGATATATATTTATAACTACTTTGTAAAAATGTCTTATACTTTTAATTATCCCAATAAAAATAATAAAAACTATTTTGATTTCTATATAAAAGATGAATTTAAAAAAAACATCTGCTATGAATAAGAAAAAAATTTTCAGTGCTTCAGAAATAGGAGAATTTAATTATTGTTCAATATCCTGGTACTTACACAAATGTGGTTATAAAGCAAAATCTCAAAAAATTAAAAACGGAATTAATAAACATATTGAAACTGGAAAAATAATAAATAAAATCCAGGTAAACATAAAGTGTATTAAGATAATGACATTTGTTGGTTATTTTCTGTTATTCTTTGGGTTTTTAATTTTTATTCTTGGGGTGTTTTTATAAACTTTCAAATCACTTTAGGTATATTGATAATTTTTTTTTCATTTATGTTAATAATTATTACAAAAATTAAGAAGAAAAATATTAGAATCTTAAAGGACAAATACAACATCCAAGAAGGAATAATAACTTATTCTGACTTAAACAAACCTGCAAGACCTTTCTTTTCAAATCGTTATAGTATTTCTGGTAAACCAGATTATATCGTTAAAAAAAATAATAAATTTATTCCTGTTGAGATAAAAACTGGATCACATATTAAACCTCAAACAAATCATATAATACAGCTTGCCTGCTACTGCCATCTTGTAGAAGAACATTATAAGACTTTTGTTCCTTATGGAATATTAGTTTATGAAAATGGATATAAATTTAAAATTCCTTTTGACCCTAAATTAAGATATGAATTTGAACAAAATTTAAAAAAAATTAGAAAGGCGATTAATACAGGTAAAATCGTTAGAAATCATAACAATAAAAATAAATGTAAAAATTGTTCAATGAAGAATTATTGTAAAAATAAATTAATTTAAAAATATAATTTAAAAACTTTTATAAACATACGTTTTATTATATTTTTGGGGAGGAAATTATGAGAGATAGTTTATCATTTGAAGATGGAGTATTATTATGTAAACATATATATCAAAATGTTATTGAAAAAGAGCTTAATGGAGTTATTGAACAAGAAAAAATTTTTTATGAAGCTCACGAAATGTTGAAAAAAATAAATCATAATTTTAATAATGAGAGATTGGATGAATTATTATATTTGCTAAATATTGATAATTTATATAAGATAATATGAAATAGAATAATTATTTATTGGTAGAAAGTTTTTATTTTTTCTTTAATATCATATCAAAAGCTTCATTAAGAAATTCTCTTTCCTCTTTAGTTGGAGACCAACTAAATCCACTATCATCCTTAATGAAGTTAGGTGCATTTGGATCAAATCTGGTCATCAAGTTTAAAGTTCCTGTATTTGGATCCCTACTTATTTCAAGTTTTATATGAATATTTTCCATTTTGTCCATTATATCCTCAACCACTTAGTAATAAAAAAGGAAATCAGTTAATTAAACTTATACTTTTCTTTTTCTTAAAGAATTAATAATAGAGTTTTTAAAGTAATATAACATTATTATTTACAGGAGAGATAAGAAGATTTGGAGATCTAAATTAATGATTAGTAAGAAAATTATAATAAATATATCAAAAAATGGAATTGGAAATGACCCAAAATTTAATCTAAAAATTTTTGGCAATGGCGAGATAGAATATAACGGAATAGAAAACGTAAAAATTAAGGGTTTTATAAAAAGTTACATTAGTAATGAAAAAACCATTTTGCTACTAAAAAAATTCAAAGAAGAAAATTTTTTTACATTAAATAACTCATATCCTCAAAATAATTTTATAAATAATTCTAGTACAACAATTTCCATTTCAATCCCAAAAGAAAATAGTGAAATAATAAAAAAAAGTGTAAAATATTTTAATTCATATAATGAAATTCCAAAAAACCTATTAAATTTAGAAAAAAAGATTTATGAAATAGTCGGTCTAAAAAAATGGGTTGAATATAAAGAAAAAAATAAGTTAATAAAAGAAAAAAAACCTGTCTTTAAAAGAAAGTTATATCCAAAAATAATTAGTCGAGACAAAAAAAAATCTATTTTTATTATTAGTATAATAGTAATAATTACACTTATATTTTGTATCATATCAACAGGAATTTTTAATTTAACATTTTTTGAAGACCAATCATCTAATAAAAAATTAAAGATTACAATTCTTAAAACAGCATCTTCAATAGAAGGGTTTAGAGATTATGAATATAAAGAATATTTTATTCAAGGTGATGAAATATATATATACCTTGAATGTATCGGATTTAAAATTAAAAATAATAACTCTTGTAATCTAAATGTTGATATTATTGTATCATTAGAAAAAAAAATTTATTTTAAGAGTTCTTATAATGAACATAATATAAGTGATTATCTAAAATTGATTTTTAAAACCGATAAGGATTGGCCCGCTGGAGAAAAATACGAAGTAAAAATTAATATCAAAGATAACATTTTAAGAGAAGATATTGAATTTATAACATATTTTACATTATTAGAAGAAATGCCACTATACCCAAAAATAATTGTCTTAGAACCAGCCAGCGAAATACGAGGTTTTAAAGATTATGATTCAAATTTTCTATTTGATAGAAATGATACAATATATATTTATGAAGAATATTCTAATATTACTATCATTAATAATTCAACATGTGATCTTTTTTTAGAGGTAACTGTTACTAAAAATGATATTGTTATTTATAAAGATGATTGTAATAAAACAGAGGTATTAAATAATGCTCATAAATGGTTTTTTACCTCAAATGTTAGTTGGTCAAGTGGTTTGTATTATGTAAAAGCATATTTGTTAGATAAAGTTAATAACAAAAATACCACAGGCATTACCTTTTTTACATTATTCTGAAAAAAATGAATTTTTAGAAAATGGTTTAAATCAAAATAACCAAGAATCTTCTGATTTAGGAACAGCGAAACTTATTAATGAAGAAGTTGAAGGGCAATCAAATTTATAAAAAACATTAAAAAATTCCCTTCTTTTTTTAAATTTTTATAAAAAAATTGATTAAAACATAAAAAACCTTTTAATCAAATTTAACTTTTCTGATTTTTATATGAGAATAGCAGTTCTAATAAAAGATCGGTGTAAACCAAAAAACTGTACAAAAGAATGCTTAAAATACTGCCCTAGAGTCAGAGCGGGTGATGAAACAATAATTATAGGGGAGGATGGAAAACCAATAATCTCTGAAGAACTTTGTGTAGGTTGTGGAATTTGTATCAATAAATGTCCATTTGACGCAATAAAAATTATTGGACTTGCAGAAGAATTAGAAACAGACTTAGTTCATCAATTTGGTAAAAATGGTTTTCGATTATTTAGATTACCGACTCCTAAAAAAGGGATTTGCATCGGAGTTTTAGGCCCAAATGGTATAGGTAAAACAACCGCAATAAAGATTCTTTCTGGACAAATAATACCAAATTTAGGAGATTTAAAAAAGAAAAAAAATTGGGATGAAATTATTGATTATTATGCAGGAACTGAACTATTTGATCATTTTAAAAAATTATCAAATAACGAAATTAAAAGCATAGTTAAACCACAATATGTAGATAGATTACCAAAAATAATGAAAGGAAAAATTGGTGAGGTCCTAAAAAAAGTTGATAATTCAAATAAATTTGATATTATTGTTGAAAAATTAGGTCTTAAAAATGTTCTTGATAAACAAATAGAAAAAGGTGAAATTTCTGGAGGAGAGCTGCAAGCAGTTTCAATTGCAGCTGCATTACTTAAAGACGCTGATTTATATTTTTTTGATGAACCTTCCTCATATCTTGATATCCATCAAAGACTTAATGTAGCAAAAATTATCAAAGAATTATCTGAAAAAAAGAAAGTTATTGTTATTGAACATGATCTTGCAGTACTTGATTTTCTATGCGATAATGTTCATCTTGTATACGGAGATGAAGGTGCATATGGCGTAATAACAAACCCTAGAGGTGTTCGCCATGCAATAAACACTTATTTATCAGGCTATCTAAAAGAAGAAAATATTAGATTTGGGGAAAAAATAGAATTCTTTGCACATCCTCCTAAACAAAGACAAGAAATGAAAATTTTAATTACTTATGATCATCTAGAAAAAAAATACAAAGATTTTTCTCTTGAAATAGAAAGAGGAGTTATAAGAGAAGGGGAAATCATAGGAATCGTTGGTTCCAATGCAATCGGAAAAACAACATTTGTTAAAATGTTATCAGGAGATATAAAACCTTCTAAAGGTAAAATCGAATATGATATCAAGGTGAGTTATAAACCTCAGTATATAACTCCAGAATATACTGAAACAGTCAGGGATTTTTTTGAGAGTAAATCTCCACAAATTTTTACATCTTCTTTTTTCAAAGCTGAGATATTTGAACCTTTTAATTTAAAATATCTTCTTGATAAAAAAATAAATACACTCTCAGGGGGTGAATTACAAAGAGTTGCAACTGCCAATTGTCTTGTTCAGGAGGCAGATATCTATCTAATTGATGAACCATCTGCATATCTTGATAGTGAACAAAGAATGGTTACCTCAAGAACAGTACGAAGAATAATAGAAAAATCTGGTAAATCAGCCATGATTGTTGATCACGATGTTTATTTTATTGATATGATAAGTGATGCTTTAATTGTTTTTGAAGGAATCCCTGGAAAAAATGGGATAAGCAATGGTCCATTTAGCTTGCATGAAGGAATGAATCAATTTCTTAAAGAAGTTGATATAACTTTTCGTAGAGATGAAGACACACATAGACCACGTGTAAATAAACCTGATTCCTATATGGACAGAAAACAAAGAAATGAAGGGGAATATTATTATAGTTTTTAGTAGGAAAATATAAAAAAGTATACAAATTGAATGAAATTAAAATGGTCAGAATAATCAAAAGTCAAAAAAATAAAAATAAAGGATTAATAGAAGATAAAGACTATATAACAGAAGTCTACCTCCTAAGTGGAAAGGCATTAGGCGATATAATAAAGAAAAAAAGAATGAAAAAACATAATGATTAAATCATATAACAATTATTCTTATCTGTTATGCCAAGATGTGGGCGGTTTAGAACCTTCATACGGGAATACAACGAATCAGCTAGAACTGATAAATTATCATTTATTCCTCCTTTTCTAATTCTCATAGTTGAAGCAGTGCTTTTAATGCATGCTCTAACAATAGATGTACCCGATATAATGGTTGTAGAACTCACAACAATTCTGCTTATAATATCAATTATTGAGATAATACTTGTTTCAAGAGAAATGCATCAGCATTATATGAAAAATAATTTTGATAGAATTCTTACAATTAAATTAGATGATTTTATAACAGAAACAAATGAAAAAAATGTTAAAAAAATTGTAACAGATTTTATAGAAGATAATTCAAAATATAGTACCAATAGAAATGAGATATATCATATAGCATGTCAAATATTAGAAACTCATCATGAAGAAAAAATTGAAAAAGAAATTACAAATAAATTAGAAAAAATAATAAAAAGAAAAAAGAAAGCAAATGTAGATGAAATTGTTGATTCATTTATTGAAAAATTTCCAAAATTCAAAAAATATAGAGGAGAAATTTACGAAAAAGCCTGTCAATGTATGGCAGATTCTAAAAATATAAAAAAATCATAATTTTCTTGTCTTTTTCCAGGATTTTAAAATAATATCTCTAAGCTCATCTGCACCCTTTGCATTTACCCATTCTTTTTCAAAATCTGTTTCTTCAGCTATCTGAATTAACCACATCAATGTGTGCAGGTACAAACTTTGTTTATCCTTTGATGATACTATTACAAAAAAGGCTCTAATTGGATCAATATTATCTGATAGCACTATTCCCATTTTGCTTCTAACAATTATCAATTCAAATTTATCTTTACCTTTTATAACATGGGAAACCACTGCAATTCCTGGATGAATAACAACATTTGAATCCTTTTCTCTCTTTGTTAGAAATCTATATAATTTTTCAATGTCAATATCAATTCTCTCGGTTAATCTTTCAGCAAGAAGTAACGCAAACTTTTCAGGCCTCATATATTTATATAAATCAATTATTTCACAATTTTTAATTACGTTTTTAAAACGATTTTCTTCGAGTTGATCTCTTTCTATTAAAACCTCTCTTAATTCTTCATCAACCAAATAACCAGTTGATTTTTTACCAGTAATTTTTTCAATCACATGAAGTAAAGAATATTCTCGCCAAATTTTGTCTCGAGCAAAAATTATGTACCATAAAAAGCTAAATAAAATAAAAAATGCAACAATTAACATTGGAATTAAACCCATTTCAATTATCAAAAAGATAAGACCAAATATGCCTATTAACTGCATATAAGGATAAAAAGGAGAACGAAATTTTGGTTGATAATGTCTAATTTTACTTTCTCTCATTACTAATAGCGAAATCATTACAAATAAGAATAATAAAATTTTAAGCAAAGAAGCAGTTTTTATTAGATCTTTTAAATCCAAAAAAAGGATTACAAATATCATAAAAACAGAGGTAAAAATAATCGAAAATGTTGGAGTCCCTCTTTTATTTACTTTCCCAAAAATACTTGGTAAAAGATGGTCTTTACCCATTGCCATCGGATCTCTTGATGAAGCAAGTATACCTGCATTAGCAGTTGAAATAAATGCAAGTATTGCAGCAATAGCCATAATAACTATACCAAATTGACCAAGAAATTTACCAGCCCCTAGGGATATTGGCCATTTTGAACCACTAAGTTCTGTTGGATTTGAAACACCAATTGTTACAAAGATTACAAATAAATAAAGCAAAGATATAATTCCCCATGAAAGTAACATTCCTCTTGGAATATTATAGCCGGGTTTTTTGCATTCTTCTGCAACACTGCAAACCTTTGTTAAACCTCCATAAGATACGAATATCAAACCTGCTGTTGAAAATATTGTTCCAAAATCTGCTGAAGCAATTCCAGAAAAATTATTTAAATCAACAAAAAAAATCCCTAAAACTATATATAATAATAATAAAGAAATTAAACCAAGAACAATTATTATTTGAGTTTTTCCAGTATGACTTACCCCTTTAATATTTATTATTGCAAAGATTACACAAAATAAAACTGCAATGAGTTTTGTTTGAAATTCTGTAAATCCTGGATTTATTAATACTGCAAATATACCAATACCAATCAAAGCAAAAGCACTTTTAAAAGCAAGTGAAAACCACGCGGCAAAACCACCTATAGTCCCCATTAGAGGGCCCATACTACGATCGATGAAAAAATAAGTTCCTCCAGCCTTTGGCATAGCAGTTGAAAGTTCTATTTTTGTTAACATTGCAGGAATTACCAATAAACTTGCAATCATGTATGATAAAAGTATTGAAGGACCAGCATCTGCAAAAGCAATACCTGGCAGAATAAATAATCCTGAACTAATCATCGCGCCAGATGCAATACAAAAAATATCAATTACACCTAGTTCTCTTTTTAGAGAGCCAAACTTATCCTTAACACCCATCCAAGCATCATATGAATTATTATCTATATTAGATTTCCTTATACTTTTTCTCCTTTTTTTATTACGGTTTCTACTAAATTAACACCATAATGATATGACAAAAATTTATAATTAGGGATATTAAGAATTATTATATCTGCTTGTTTACCTTTCTCCAAACTACCTATAAAATTGTTTAATCCAATTGAACAAGCAGCATTAAAAGTAGAAGCGCAAATTGCTTCTTCAGGAGATATTTTCATATTAAGGCAAGCAAGCTGAATTATTAATTGCATATTTTCAATCCAACAATTAGGATTTAAATCAGTAGCCAATGCAATTGGGATTCCCATATCTATCATCTTTCTTGCATTGGCATAATTTTTCATCATAAGTGAAAAAGTAGTTCCGGGTAACATTACTCCAATAACTCCTTTTTTTGCCATCATTTTTAGTCCTAAATCATTTGACATTAAAAGATGATCTGCAGAAATTGCACCAACACCTGCTGCAAGGGCTGCACCTCCCGTATCAACAATTTCATCTGCGTGTATTTTTGGAATTAAACCGTGTTTTTTTCCAGCTTCAAGTATTTTTTTTGATTGATTTGGAGTAAAAACACCTTTTTCACAAAAAACATCACAAAAAACAGCCAAATTTTTAATTTTTGGAATCATATCATTTATTACAATATCAACATAATCATTTGTTTTTTTGTTTTTTGGAACAGCATGAGCTCCTAAAAAAGTAGGAACAATATCAATTGGATGTTTATCATTTAATTTCTTGGTAAGTTTTAATATTTTTAACTCAGTTTTAGTATCAAGTCCATATCCACTTTTTGCCTCACAGGTGGTAGTACCATTAGAAAGCATATTATCAAGACGACTTAGGGTTTGATTTATAAGTTTACTATCAGTTGCTTTTCTTGTTGCATTTACTGTATAAACTATTCCGCCTCCTTTTTTTAATATATCCATATAAGAAAGACCTTGAAGTTTCCAAGCAAGTTCAAACTCTCTTGATCCAGCAAAAATCAAATGTGTATGTGGATCAACAAAACCAGGCATAACAACTTTATTTTTACAATTATAAGTTTTTTTTGCTTTATATTTTAAATTTTTACCAATATCATATATTGACCCATTTTTAATAGCAACTGATCCATTTTTAATAATTGAAAGATTACTCATTTCATTTTTAATTCTAGGTCTATTTGGTCCTTTTAAAGTAATTAGCTCGTTTGCGTTTTTAATAAGAATATCAACTGTTTCCATACCTTTTTCCCAAACAGTTAAAAGAAGAACCTAGATTAAGGGTTTCGGTGCCAGAATGAAAAAGATAGTTGAATGTGTACCAAATTTTAGTGAAGGAAGAGATAAAGCAATAATTAATGCAATATCAGCAGCAATTGAATCTGTAGATGGAGTAAAACTATTGGATGTTGATCCTGGCTCTGATTTTAATCGTACAGTTTATACATTTGTTGGTGAACCAAAATCAATTGTTGATGCTGCAATTCAATCAGCAAAAGTAGGCATTGCACTAATTGATATGACCAAACATAAAGGAGAACATGCTAGAATGGGTGCACTTGATGTTTGTCCGTTTATACCAATTAAAGGTGTAACTGAAAAAGACTGCATAGATCTTTCAAAAGAATTTGGAAAACGTATGTCAAAAGAATTAGGTGTACCAGTTTTTTTATATGCAAAATCAGCAGCAAATCCTGAGAGAATAAGGCTACCAGATATTAGAAAGGGAGAATATGAAGCACTTGAAGAAAAATTCAAAGATCCTAAATTTAAACCAGATTTTGGAAAACCTGAATTTGTTCCAAAAAGTGGGGCAACTACAACTGGTTGCAGAGATATACTTCTAGCATATAATATAAATCTAAATACAAATGATAAATCAATTGCGTCAAAAATATCAGGAATTATTAGAACAAGTGGTGTCATTAAAAAAGATGAAGAAGGAAATAAAATAATTGGCCCAAATGGTAAACCTGAGCGAATTCCTGGTATTTTTAAGGGAGTTCAGGCGGGAGGAATGATGTATGATGAAAATATAGCTCAGGTATCTATGAATTTACTAAATTATCGCAAGGTAAACCTTCATGATGTTTATGAGGCAGTAAAAAAAGAAGCTGAAAAATTAAATGTAAAAGTTACAGGCAGCGAAATAGTTGGTTTACTTCCAAAAGAATCTTTGGTTCTTGCAGGTAGATATTATTCAAAAAAAGAAAAAATAAAAATTAAAAATGAGGATGAATTAGTTAATTTTGCTGTTGATAAACTTGGTCTTTCAGATCTTTATTTATTTAAACCGGAGGAAAAAGTAATTGAGTATATAATCGAAGAATCGGGTCCCCTCGCATCAATGAAAATAAAGAATTTCTTATCTGAACTATCCTCATCATCACCAGCGCCAGGTGGAGGAAGTGTTGCAGCACTTGCTGGAAGTTTAGGGGCAGCATTATCTTCAATGGTTTGTAATCTTACTATTGGAAAAGACAAATATATTGATGTACAAGATGAAATTAAAATCGTTTTAAATAAAAGTGATCAAGTTAGAACAAAGCTCACAAAACTTATTGATAAAGATACAGAAGCTTTTAACGAAGTTATTAGAGCCTTTAAAATGTCAAAAGACACAGAAGAGCAAAAAAAGAAGAGAAGTGATGCAATACAAAAAGGTTACAAATCTGCAGCATCAGTTCCTTTAGAAACAGCAAAAACATGTGAAAAAATTCTTGATATTTCAATGATTGTTGCAAAAAAGGGTAATAAAAGCTCAATTACAGATGCAGCAGTTTCAGCAATTATGGCAAAAGCCGGAGTTGAATCAGCAGTTTTGAATGTTGAAATAAACCTTGGTTCAATCAAGGATGAAAAATTTGTGAAAATTATAAAATCTGAATTAAATAATCTTAAAAAAAGTTCAGATATAAAGGAAAAAGAGATATTAAAAATTGTATATAACAACATCTAGAATAGAAAATTTATAAGTATATCTTCTTTACTTTCTTAGTTATTATGAAATCAGATATAGAGATAGCTCGGTCAGCAAAACTTGAAGATATTTTTAGTATAGCAAAAAAAATTGGAATTAAAAATGAAGAAATTATTCCATGTGGCGATTTTAAGGGAAAAGTTACTTTGAAAATTTTAGATAGAATAAAATCAAATAAAGATGGAAAATTAATTTTGGTGACAACTATCAATCCAACTTCAGAAGGTGAGGGTAAAACAACAATGACGATTGGGCTTTCTCAGGCACTTTCAATACTTGGGAAAAAAACAACTCTTTGCATAAGAGAGCCATCTCTTGGGCCTATAATGGGACTTAAGGGAGGAGCAACAGGCGGAGGTTATTCACAGGTTTTGCCAATGGAAGATATCAATCTTCATTTTACAGGAGATATGCATGCAATAACAAGTGCTCATAATCTACTTGCAAGCCTTCTTGACAATCATCTACATCATGGTGACAAGTTTCATATTGATCCAAGATACATTGTATGGCCCAGGGTTCTTGATATTAGCGATAGAAACCTAAGAAAAGTAGTCGTAGGGCTCGGAGGGCCAAAAGATGGAGTTCCTCATGAAGAAGAATTTGCAATTACTCCAGCTTCTGAGATAATGGCCATTTTATGTCTTTCTAAAGATTTAAAGGATTTAAAAAAAAGGCTTGGTAAAATTATTGTTGCATATACCTATGATGACAAACCAATTTATGCAAGTGATTTAAAAGCTGTGGGAGCAATGGCAGTTTTATTAAAGGATGCCTTAAAACCTAATCTTGTTCAAACTTATGAAGGGGTGCCCGCATTTGTCCATGGCGGTCCATTTGCAAATATTGCACATGGGACCAATAGCTTAATTGCAACAAAGATTGCATTGAAGCTTGCAGATTATGTGGTAACTGAAGCAGGTTTCGGCTCTGAGCTAGGAGCTGAAAAATTTTTCAATATTGTTTGTAGAACTGGTAATTTAAAACCTGATGCAGTCGTTTTAGTTGTAAGTATCAGAGCGCTGAAAAGAAATGGTAAAGATGATGTAAAAAAAGGACTCATTAACCTTGAGAAACATTTAGAAAATTTATCATTTTATAATGTTCCAATAATTGTTACATTAAATCATTTTAGGGATGACAAAGATAAAGAAATTAAGATTTTAGAAGATTTTTGTTCATCAAAAAAAGTACCATTTGCAATTTCAGATGTCTGGAGTAAAGGGGGGGAAGGAGGAATTGAACTTGCGGGGAAATTAGTAAGTCTTATTCATAACAATAAATCAAATATTACATATTTATATAAACTAGATATTCCAATAAAAGAAAAAATTGAGATTATTACAAAAAAAATGTATGGTGCAAGTAGAGTTGTATATACACTTGCTGCAGAAAGAGATATAAAATTAAGTAAAAAGCTAAAACTAGATAAACTTCCGATATGTATTGCAAAAACTCAATATTCATTATCAGATGACCCAAAAGCTTTAGGCAGACCGTCTGGCTTTAAAATAACTGTAAGAGAAATTAAATTTTCTGCAGGAGCAGGTTTCTTAGTTCCAATGACTGGTAAAATTACAACAATGCCTGGTCTACCTGCAAAACCTTCATCAGAGAAAATAAATATCGATGATAAAGGGATTATTACAGGTTTATGATTAAAAAATAATACCATAAAATAAGGATACATTGATATAGCAAATATCCTATTATTTTTACGGGAGGTTACATTTGTGACTGAAGATCTAAAGTCTCATGTAGATGATATTATAAATGCTCTTGATGATAAATCAGATAAAGAAGTAACCAGGGAAGAACTTGAAAATGAATTAAACAAATTCATGGAATATGGTGTACCGATTGAACAGGCAAAACAAACATTAATAAAAAAGTATGGTGGAATTGCAATTCTTAATTCATCAGGTCAATCTTCGAGTAGAAAATTAATCTCTGACCTTCAACCTAACGAGCGAAATGTGAATCTTCTTTGTCGAGTAGTTGCAGTGAATCCTAAAGAAATTACTGTTAAAGGTGATAACCGTAAAATTTTTTATGGTATTTTGGGAGATGAAAGCGGCACTGTTCCTTTTACTTTTTGGAATAGCGAGCTTAATATTGAAAAAGGAGATGTAGTTGAAATTTCAAATGCATATACTAGAGAATGGCAAGGGACAACACAGCTAAATCTTGGAGATAGAGTTGTTATAAATAAAACAGATAAAGATAAACTTCCAGAAAGTGCCTTCAAACCAAAAGAACTAAAAATAAAAGATTTGCGATCTGGTGTTGGGATAGTTGATGTTTCAGGAAAAATTCTTGAAATAAATGAAAGAGAAGTTAAAATAGATGGAGAAACAAAAAAAGTGTTTTCTGGAATAATAGGTGATGAAACTGGGAAAGCGCAATTTACTTCATGGCATAATTTTAAAATTAAAAAAGAAGATGTGTATAGAATTTCTGGCGGATATGTAAAAACGTGGAAAGGTATCCCACAACTTACTTTTGATGAAAAAGCTAAGGTAAAAAAACTTGAAAATAATTTGATATCTACAAAAGATATTGAAAAAATAAAAATGCCGATGCATAAATTAATAGAAAAACGTGGGGCTCTAGATGTAGAAGTTAAAGGAGAAGTAATTGAAATAAGACCAGGATCAGGAATTATTGTCCGATGCCCAGAATGCAATCGTTCATTACAAGATGGTCAATGTAATATTCATGGAAAAGTAGATGGTAAAAAAGATTTAAGACTTAAATTAGTTGTAGATGATGGAACAGGTTCAATAAGTACTATTTTAAATAAGAATATAACTGAAAAGGTACTTAATATATCCTTTAAAGAATGCGAAAAATTAAATGAAAATGAATTGTTAAATGAGATAAACAAAAAAATTTTTGCACGTAAAATATCAGTTGAAGGTAATGCACTTAGTGATGAATTTGGTACAAGTATAATTGCAAAGGATGTAAAAATTGTTGAGGAAAATCTAAAGGAAGAAGCAAAAAAAGTATTACAAGAATTAGAGGAATTGCTATGAAAAGAGAAACTGCATGGAAAATTTTTGCAGGTGAATATAACGATTCAACCTATGAAATAAAGGGTGAAGGAGAAATGAGTCCTTCCTATGTTATAACCCCATTAGGTGCAAAGGTTAATAGATTATTTTTAATTGGTGTTTTAACAGACGTTGAAAAAATATCTGAAAATGGAGAGCTTGTCAGAGCACATATATCTGATCCTACAGGTGTTTTTACTATTTATTCAGGTGAATATCAAAAAGATGTAACTGATGCTTTAACAGATATAGAAGTACCTGCTTTTGTTGCAATGGTTGGAAAGTCACGAACTTATATTCCTGAAGAAGGAACTTTTCTTGTTTCAGTGCGTCCTGAAAGAATTATTGAGGTTAATGCTGTTATTAGAGATAAATGGATTCTTGAAACTTGTAAAAACACAAAAGATAGGATTGAGGCAGTATTGGAAGCAATGAAAATGGAAGAAAAAAATCCTTTCCAGTTAAGGAAATTAGGTTATAGTAGGGAACTTTCTGAAGGAATTTGTGAAGCTATAAAAAATTATGAAAATATTGATTTAAATAAGTATATTTCATTGATTCAAGAGTCATTACAATATTTAGTACCAGGTAAGGAGACTTTACCAGATCTAGATATTGATAACAAAAAAGAAAAACAAAAAAAACATGAAACTAAGTTAGAAGAAAAAAAGCAAGATGAGAAAGAAGACAAATCTGATGAAATCGAAAAAAATGTCCTTGATACAATCAAGAAATTTGAAGGAGAAGAAGGTGCCCCCTGGGACTCAATTACAGAGGAATGTGAAAAAACAGGACTTGATAAAGATTCAATTGAAGAAGCATTAAATTCACTTATGGACAAAGGCCTAATTTATGAACCAGTGCTTGGTACAATTAAAACAACTTAAATTTTTATTTTTTTAGATAATATTTTCTATACCAGATATAAGCTATTGGTAAACAGAATATTATAGCTACTACAAGCCCAATGACTAACATTCTATAAATATCATCATAATTAACATAAAATTCGTTTAATATCACCTTTCCAAAATAAGGATTAACTAATGGATATTCGTCCTTATTTTCTCCGCCAAATATAATAAAAGAGCTATCTCCAATACCATCATTGTTTTTATCACATCCTGTGTAATTGTCCCAATAATTTCCTTGTTTTAAATCAGTATTATACCAATGATTATTTCCCATATCATATGCACTATGAGAGTTATTGATTAGATTATTATGATAGATTAAATTATTTTTACAATCTTGAGATAGTTTAATACCATAAACTGAACAATTTAAAATCGAATTATTAATTATTGAGTTGTTATTAGAATTCGAAATATAAATACCATTATTTGCAGAAATTTTATTATTAGTAATAAAGCAATTTTCTGAATCAATAAGTTCAATCCCACTATATGTATGATTAATTCCACTTATGGTCCCATGTATTAAAATGATTTTAAAACCTGATATACTCACATGATCAGCATTAATTTTTATAACTTCCCAAATTCCAGAGATAATGGTATCTTCTGAGTTATTACCGATTAATGAAATTGATTTATTAATAAAAATACTACCATAATATTCACCGCTATAAACATATATTATACTACCATTAGTTGCATTATTAATTGCATCTTGTATACTACTGTAATTTCCTTCACCGGTCCCACCTAAAAACAGTTTCTTATTATTTGTTTTTTCACTATTTGCCTGGATAGAGAACATAATTAAAAGATTAAAAAATAAGAAAAAAAATGTTATAATTGTGAAAATTTTTTTCATTTCTGATCTAAAGTACATAACAATAAATTAGTATTATAACTTTGCAATTTTCTCATTTTGACATAATCTCATAACTTATATTTTTTCAGGATATGTTTATATAAATAAAAAATGAAAAATTATCATATTAATCAGAGGCTTAGGTGAATTTATGCTTAAAATAAATAAGAAAAAGAATGAAAAAAATTATCCTTCTTTATATGATACTTTTGAACTTGGAGATAGAGTAAAACGTTTTTATAAGAATAAAAATGGTAATAATAAAGAATACAAAGGGATTATTTTAGCAATTAATGAAAATGAAATTGAAATTTATTGGGACACAAAAGAGGGTAAATACAGGCCAAAAGATATGCAGATAGCTTTTAGTAATTGCCGAATTATCGAAATATTCCAAGGCAATGAAAATTATTCACCAATAAAAAAAGATATTTAATAAGATATATAAAAGTATATACTAATATTCTAATATTATAAAAAAAATTAAAAGGAAAAAATATGAATAAAGAATCTTTGCCATTAATAATTGGTTTACTTCTACCTATTTTATTGGTTTTAATTATTATGCTTAATCTCTATGGTATAAACATATTTCATTATTTAAGAAAAATAGATATTATTTATTATCTTATTATATTACCATTTTTTTTAGGTTTTCTTGTTATAATAGTAAAATATGCCAGACCAAATTAACTAAAATCTTTTTAAAAAAAAATAGAATTATAATTGGCAACATTTGTACAATAATTATTATATACTTATTAATATAAATTATATCCTTAATTATGATAGTAATAGGGTTGCTTTCAAATAAAAAAGAAGCTCAAGAAATAAAATACATTGCAAAGATATGTGCCATTGAAGATAGGATTCATTTTGTTGTAAGAATGCAAAAAATTAAAGAAATGTTAAAACAAGAAAAAAAATCTGAAGAGCAAAATTAAAAAAGTACGTTTTTGTTTCATAAAATAAGGTGAGATCTATTACTATTTTGATTATATCATCTAACTTAGATCAAGCAAGTAAAAATATGAAAAAAGGTCTTTTAGAGCAATCTAAATGGGAAGAAATAAATATTTTTGATGGAAATGGTGTTTATAGAAATTTAATAATGAAAGACGTAATAATTGTAACAATTAATGATAAAAAAATTACACATGAAAATATTGAACAAGAAGTTGAACAAAAATTAAAAATTAAACCAAGGCAGGCAATTTTTTTGTCACGTCATACAAGTAAAACAGGAAAACCTACATTAACAACTCATCCAATTGGAAATTATGCAGAGGCAAGATTTGGAGGAAAAGAAAAAACATTATCAATGTCTTCTCCAAAGCTTATGACCCATCTTTTGAGAATAATTAAAAAAAATGCTGATATGAATAAATTGTATCACCAACTATGCTTTGAAGTAACCCATCATGGCCCTTATATGTCTATACCAACCTTCTTTGTTGAGATTGGAAGTACAGAAGAAGAGTGGAAAAAACAAGAGATTGCAAATATATTAGCAAAATCAGTTTTACAACTTTTAGAGAAATATCATTATGAAGATGATTTTAAAGAAGAAATACCTGTTTTAATAGGATTTGGAGGAGGCCATTATGCTCCAAGATTTACAGATGTTGCATTGGAAAAAAATGTTGCCTTTGGCCATATGATACCTAACTATCAAATAAAAAAAGGAGTGATAAATGACGAAATGATTGAAAAAACAATTAATGCAACTCCTAATTTTGATGGGATGTATATCCACAGAAAATCCATGAAAAAATCTGAGGTTACTAAATTGAAAAATTGGTTTAAAGAAAAAGATATTAATGTTTTTTCAAGTAAAGAATTAGCCGATCTCTGATTTAAGAGTTTTTTTTGCAAGAATATGAGACTGTCTTAATGGCTCAGGGATTTTGTATTTACTAAATTTTTTTATTATTTTATAAGTAGAATCAAACGAAATTTTATTTCCAGGTGACACAAAAATTGGGCGTTTTATTTTTTTTGATGAAAAAAATGTAAATCCCTTTTTAATATTATTAATAAATACATTATTACCTTTTATATTACCATATAAAAGTCTTTTTGCAACACCAAGAGTTGGTCTATTCAAATTAATACCTGCTTGAGTTGCAAGCCCTATTCCATATGGATGTAGTATTCCATTCCCATCAAATAAAACAACTGTTGGATCTGATTTTAAAATATTTACGAGTTCTCTAATAACAGGAAACTCTCTATAATAAAAATAAGTAGAGATATATGGAAAGTTTGTTTCCCATGTAATTATCTTTTTTTCAATTATCCTTTTTGTTTTGAAATCCATCACAACACATGCACCAACTGCGGGTTTAAACTCATTTTTTGAATAAGCAACATCAACTCCTGCAACAGTCTCAATTTTATTAAAACCATCATCAAGACTTATCTTATTACAAAGTTTTTTTTGCTCAGTTCTAAGTTTTTTAAGTGGAAAATCTGATTTAAAATCTTTAAAAAAAACAGATTTAAAATTTGTTATTTTTTTCTTATTTACCTCAATATCAACCATATTTAATCTTTTTATTTTGTTATCAACTCCAAGACCAAAACCACCTATCCTTCCATCTGAATGGACAATTTTGTAACATGGCATTTCATCAGCATCAGGATTTTGATTCATCATTCTACCAACAGCTCTTGCTGCAATTTTATCACCAAGGGCTTCTGCAATAGCGCCATATGAAGAAACATAACCATCAGGAATCTGCCTTACAAGATCATATGTATAATCAAAAAGATTCATATAAAAGAAAAACTAAAAAGAGTAAATAACTCTTGTGTTTGATAATTAATCAACTTTAAGATCGGTCCAAATATCCTTGAAACTTTCAAATAGATTATAAGGTTTATATTGAACTAAAATGTTAATAATTTTTTCTCTATCACTAATAAAATAACCTCGTTGATCACCATAAGTATTTACAGTGATAAGATCAAATTTAAATAGTTTTTTAAGATGATAAGATAAAGTTGAAGGTGCAATATCAATATTTTGTAAAATATCTTTATGTTGTGCTCGAGTATTTTTTAATAGATATAAAATAATTTTCAAAGGAATTTTCTGTCTTAATAATGCTAGTACTTTTTTATCTTCAGTTCCAATTCTTCCTTTAACATAAAATCTCAAATAACCTGATTCCTTTAAAGCATTGAATACTTGATTTTTAACTAAATAAATCAAATGATACTCAACAAGTGACACTCTCATGTTTAATATTTCTGCAATTTTACTAAGATGCAGCCCAGGATTTTTTGCTACAAGATCATAAATTTTTCTTCTAGTTTCTAATTCCAAAATATCTTTCATGATCTATCTCTTAAGAGTGGCTAAAAATAACAACACAAGTATTGATAAGTCAAATAAACCAATATAAGGATTTGAAAAAAAACTTTCAATATCTTTTATAAATAATCCTAAACTAAAAATTAGACCTTTTATAAAAAATATCAAAAATACTATACTTACAAAAAGAAGTTTTGAATTTTTATAGTTTCTATAGCTTAGTAATGATACAATTAACAACCCCAATGCAAAAATTGTTATACATGCATCTATGACTATACTTTCAATCTCCATCCAAACCACACTCTAGTTAAAAAGAATTAAAAAGTAGGATATAACTATTGCTTAAAATCTCCTTCTTATAAATATGGAACCAATAAATAAAATTGATACAAATGCACTCATTGCAATATAAAGAATTAATGCATTAATTCCTCCAACAGATTCTACTATTTCTTCAATTGGTCCTTCAGGTTGCATGCTAGTAATTGTTATTTCATGTTCGCTGAAATGTGGGATGCTGACAAGTATTTCAACACTAACTGTACCAATTGTTATTAAATATTCTGCGTGAATTCCATCGTCATTTGGATTTAGGACATCTTCAATATCATCTGCCATTCTAATCGTTTCATTATCATATTTTACAACCAAATCTTTTGTAATATCAAATAAATCAAGATCTGTTGTTACCGCAATTGTTTTACCTAAACTTTGTTCATCTCCACTTACAAGCAATGAAATTTTATCAGAATTTATTTGAATATTGCTTATCACCACATCACTATAAGCAATTGAATCATGTCCATAATTACCATCTATATTATATTCGATATTGATTTCCCCTCCAATATCTCCTGATTCAATATATTTTTCAACTTCTAATCGGGTTTTACTAATTTCTATTATAAAGTTTACCACGGAGCCTTCATTTCCATTAACCCTAACAGATTTTTGAGAAGATTTATAGAGTTTGTTTTTTATTGCTTCCAAAATATATGTTCCCTCTTCAATATTAGAAATCATATATTGACCCGTTTCATTTGTAGAATAGTAATTGCCTTTCTGATGGATTACCGCCATATCAGTATTGCTTGTTTCAATATTACTTGGTAAGATATAAACAGATAAATTTTTGCCTGGATAAGTAACTCCATCTGAACTTAATAATACTTTACCATAGATCCAACCATATTCCATATCAGGGGTTTCTTCTTCAGGTATATTAAAAACACCAATAACATCATCTGTAGGCTTCCAAATAATACTATAAGTACCAGAGGAAAAACCAGAAATAACATCACCAGCACGAATAAGCTGAGTGGCAACAAAACCAGAATCTGAAATAATCAAACCAGAAAAATAATCGTTAACCACAAAAAACTCTTCATCTTCTCTTTCAAAAACAAGATTAGCATCATTGTTAGAAGAACTGCTGCTATAACGATATCCAGAATCAACAGAAGTAACAGTAAAAGAATAATCAATATAACTAATCGTATACGACATAGAAGGCGATTTTTCTCCAGGTATATTAAAAACACCAATAACATCATCTGTAGGCTTCCAAATAATACTATAAGTACCAGAGGAAAAACCAGAAATAACATCACCAGCACGAATCAGTCTAGTTACAGCCGAACCAGAATCCGATAAAGTAAGACTAGAGTAATAATCGATAACAAAATAACTAACACCATTTTTAACAAAAACAAGATTAGCATCATTGTTAGAAGAACTGCTGCTATAACGATATCCAGAATCAACAGAAGTAACAGTAAAAGAATAATCAATATAACTAATCGTATACGACATAGAAGGCGCATCATTCTGATAACTAAATTCATTTGGAAAATCCCAAACACCAATAACTGACCCAGAAGGAACATACGTAAAAGAAATCGTACCATAACAACCAAAAATCACATCACCAGCAGTAACATAAGTACCAAGACCAGACAAATCACAAACACCAT